>Ga0315331_10000211_pt1 | contig 37353 bp, 37 predicted proteins | sample M160m34915metaG_FD_203456 | JGI IMG/M metagenome (GOLD analysis project Ga0315331, IMG submission 203456) | Ammonia-oxidizing marine archaeal communities from Monterey Bay, California, United States - M1 60m 34915 | ecosystem: Environmental > Aquatic > Marine > Intertidal zone | place: USA...
CGAAAACAAAGCAATCCGCCGCGTCATGGAATTGATGGCCATACCCGGCCAAAGTTGCGATGAATCCAGGGTCTCCGTCTGGCTGCGTGAGGAACTTATAGGCGCGGGCGTACCAGAATCCGCGATTTCATCCGATACAGCGCACCGCAGGAGTCCCGCTGGCGGACAGGTTGGCAATCTGATCGTAAGACTAAAGGGAAACGTCCGGGGCCCCCGTCGCTTGCTGATGGCTCACCTGGATACAGTCCCACTGGCCGTCGGTTGCAAGCCCGTCAGGAAAGGTGACTTCATTCGCCCCGCGGGCAAAACAGCCCTGGGAGGCGACAACCGAGCCGGCTGCGCAGTGATCCTGACTGCGATCACCGAACTTCTGAAGCAGAACCGGCCGCACCCACCTCTGACATTGCTGTTTACTGTGCAGGAAGAAATTGGCCTGCGGGGCGCCAAATTTCTGACAGCCAGTAAGTTGGGGCGTCCCCAGCTGTGCTTCAACTGGGATGGCAGTGACCCGGCCAGCCTGATCATCGGCGCCGTCGGAGCAACGAATCTGTCAATCGCCATTGAAGGGATCGCCAGTCACGCCGGCGCCCATCCGGAAAACGGAGTCAACGCCTCAGTCGTCGCCTCCCTTGCGATCGCGGACCTGCAACGTGACGGCTGGCACGGACTTGTCATCAAGTCGAAAAACCGCGGTGCCAGTAATATCGGCTCCATTAACGGCGGAGCGGCGACTAATGTGGTAATGCCGGAGGTCTTGATTGAAGCAGAAGCCCGAAGTCATCAGCCAGCGTTTAGAAAACGCATCGTGAAAGAGTATCGCAGAGCATTTGCAGCTGCGCTCCGCGCGGTCACGAACAGCAATAGCAAACGTGGGAAACTGACGTTTGAGGAAGACACACGCTACGAAGCCTTCAGCATTCCAGAAAGCTCTGCATGCGTCACAGCGGCGAAGGCCGCCGTACGGAAGATCGGCCTGCAACCACTGGCCCGTGATTGTGACGGGGGACTGGACGCCAACTGGATGGCAGAGCACGGCTATCCGGCAGTGACCATGGGGTGCGGCCAAGCGGGGATTCATACTGTTGACGAAACACTGCACATCCCTCAGTTCCTGGACGCCTGCCGAATCGCCGCGGCCATCGCCACTGATGTGACATGAGTGGTTCACAGCCAATCTGCAGAGCCCGGCACGCTGAACCACTTTGACCGCGACGCCGAAGTAACGAGGCAACAAGAATGCCGTACCAGACAGAAGGGACTCCGACCCACTCTGAAGGTCCTTCAGGGCGACGTGATCACAATCGGCGTCGACGACATCGCAATAACGTTTGCCCCTTCTGCGACGACAGCCTTCAGTTTCATGATCGCCTCCCCGTTCTGCACCAAGACATGGTCCGAGGGTACTCTGAGAACGCCGGAGGCCTGTTCCACGGGAATCATCACGGAAGCAACTTCCAGCGCCGCCGACCTGTCTTCCGCGACCAACGACACTCGAACATCCCGATGCAGTTTAGGGGACCGAAGAATCTGGATGGGGATTTCAAGGCTCTGACCTTTCGCAGCTGTAACCTCGTGCTGCGGCGTCGATACAGTCAACAACGTTCCTTCCACATTCATAGTAATCCGCTGATTCATGCGGTTCACAAGCGTGCGCACATTGCCTTGTGGATCAGGCACATCCACGATGGTATTCAGCACAATGCGAGAAGTGCGGTCGATCTGCACCCATTCGGGTAGAAACAGCGGAAAGTTGATCTGACTGACGGTGGGTGGCACAGAAATCGAGGCCCCAAAGATTCCCTGTGACACACGATCCGGACGAGCGGCCATCTCCAAACGCACTTCGCCAGAAAAATCGTCAATACGTGAAACCACAACCGGCGCGTCGTAGGTGGCTCCGCGGTGCACCGTGCGACCGGCGTCTGGATAAAGTGGCCGCACGTTCGCGCGCGGCTTCATGATCGGTGCTACGAAAAATCGTTGAGAAACTTTGCTGTCGTTCGCAGTGCAGGTGACCGTCACCAGTGATGCAAACGACGACGCCCGGCGAGACGAAGACAACGGAATTGCGATGGACGACTCACCTGCTGGAATCACAAGTCCTTCAGGAACTGTCGTGCCCTCAGGCAGGCCTTCGATATCGACTTTCACGTCCTGTTCGAATTCCGGCGGGCGCACAATGTCAACGTACAGCAAGCCACGGGGCTCTTTGCCCTTCTTACGTTTATTCGGAATTTCAGGCGGTGCTTCTCCGATCATAAGTTCAACCACATCGGGAACGACGACTTCAAAGGATGACACCGGCCTCGTAAACAACACACGGTAAATCGAGTCGGGGGCTCCCTGGCGACCTGAGACGTCGGAAACCCGGAGGGTGTAAAGGCCGTCTGCCGGGGCCCTGAAACGGACGAATGCGTCCGTGGACCCGTTCACATCATCTGCGGATGCAACAGCCTTTCCATCTGCATCGACAACGGTGATCTCCACATCCAGCATCGAATTGATTGAGCGGGCAGCGACGGTGATGTCCCACTCAGCTCCCTTCGCCATTTCAAAAGTATACGCATCATGACTTTCAGTATTCTCCAGCCGCCCGGTCACTGCCACTGGCAGCTCGACAGTCTGTGGTTTACCGTCGTCGCGCTGTTCGATCAGTTCTGCATGGGCGCTTATAGGAACCTGATGCCGAACGCTTCCAGCTGGCGTATCAAACTCGATGTCCAGCTGTTCGCTGGCTGATTCTTCAGGAAACCGAATTTCACGTTCAACAGACTCGATCACCGGAGTCCCGGTCTCCAGCCCATAGCCGATTAACGTCATCTTCTGAGTTGTTCCACGCTGACCTGCGGCTGGCAGCGTCGCAACGACCCGTGGCCCCAGTTCCAGAGACAAACGGTAGCCCATCGATCGATTACCGCGATAGTCAATGTCGTTCAGTGTCACCCGATACTCCGCCCCGTTCCTGACTGCAAACGTCGTCTTGAGGCCACGCCCCTCGGTGTCAGCCGCGTCGGCGACAGGATTACCGGACTCATCACTAACCAGTACGGCAGCATTGATTCCGAACCCGAACCCGTGAGACTGCACCGAACAGGTAACAAGTCCGTCCACGGGTGAAACAAATCGATACCGATCAACTTCCTCTTTCTGCTTCAACCGACCGAACAAGGTGCACGGCAGCGTCGGCAACTGCTGCGGCGAATCGCGTGATGATCCCGATTCCTCTTCTATGGCATCGTGGCTGTCAGTCACCAGCAACTCCAGCGGCGGTGAGACACCATTGGCATTAGCGGCCCGCCACCTGATGGGTCCCGGCGGCATGTTCTCAGGAACCGTAAGACGAACCGTCACCTCACGCGGAACCATGAACGCTTTGTTGCCGGCCTTGGGGCCGAACCAGTGAGGTGCCCCCGGAAACAGCATTTTTCCGGGGGCAGACAGAACCTCGATTTTAACGCGACCGTCAAGAACGAAGAATTGCGTGTCCGGCGTCCAGTCATACCCACCCAAGTGCACTTTGATGGTGCTTCCGGCCGGCAACGTCGCGGGAAAAGCATAACCGATCGTCGGCGGTTGCTGGCTGTAAACTGTGGCTTGCAGAGACAGAAGCACTGCGACGCAAAGTCTGAATATAATTCCTGCCTTCATCATCGTTCTTCGCTCTGGCGTGGCCAGCTCTGGAATAGGGTAAAGTATCTATCCTGATGCACACCGCAATCGATGAATTCACCATAAACCGCGAACGTCCCGGTCCGCCAGCAGGATGAACTGCGACAGCCGCCTAAACCAGTCCCGGAATCATCTTCCCGCCGTTACCCACCGGGACCGGGCGTCCCTGAGGTGTGTAGTATATTTTTTCTGTGTTCATTCCGAGTAGTCGAAAAATCGTATATTGCAGGTCGGCAATGGAAACAGGGTCTGCCAATGGCGCCGATGCCGTGGCGTCGGTTTCGCCGATCACCTGCCCCGGCGACACGCCACCGCCGGCCAGCAGAATACTCTGAGCACGACTCCAGTGATCTCGCCCCGCATCACCATTGACTTTCGGAGTACGACCCATTTCTCCCATCATTACGACTAACGTCGTGTCGAGCAGACCACGGTCCTCGAGATCTGTGACCAATGCGCTGAAGGCCAGATCGGCCTGAGGAATCAGGTCCTCCTTCAGGCTCGGAAAACAGTCGTAATGGGTGTCCCAGCCAGCGTGATCGACACCAACGAAGCGGCAACCTGACTCAACAAGACGTCGTGACAGCAATGCACATTGTCCGATCGTGGAATGGCCGTAACGCTCCCTTAGCGACCGGGACTCAGCATGAATATCGAAAGCTCTCTGAGCCTCTGAAGATGTGATCAGATCGTACGCTTTGCTGTAATAGGCAGACATGTCAGCCGCTTTCCCCGATGCGTCTCCTCGCAGCTGTTCGACTCCGGAAAGCAGCTGTTGCCGACGAGTCATGCGGCCGCTGGTGGTCCCTTTAGGCAGCGTCAGATCTCGCACGTTGAAATCCGGCTGGACCGGATCCGTTTCGATCACGAATGGAGCGTATTCCGGCCCGTAAAATCCGGGCCCGCCGGCGTCCATCGGCGCGGGTAAATTCACATAAGCAGGCACGGAACCCTGAACACCCAGTTCACGAGCTACGCGAGAACCGATCGAAGGGTAAAGCACGTTTGCCGGTATTCGGCTGTTCTGACCGTCACGAAATCGCGGCTTGTAACCGGTCATCACGTAGTAGTAACCTGTGACATGACCGTTATCGCCGTGGGAGTGACTGCGAACAATCGTGTATTTGTCAGCCACCTTCGCACATTCCGGCAGATGCTCACAAATTTGAGTCCCTGCGACATTTGTTGAAACGGGCTTGAAGGGACCACGCACGTTTTCCGGTGCGTTCGGCTTCATATCCCACATGTCGATGGTGCTTGGACCGCCCTCCAGAAACAGCATGATGCAGGACCTGGCCCGTGGGGCGACGGCCTTGATGTCGTCAGCCTGCAGCAGAGACGGCAGGTTCAGCCCGGCGACCGCGCCCAGTCCGCCAATCCGAATCGCGTCTCTGCGAGATTGACGATCGCAATATCGTCCGCGTTTCTGACGTAATGGTATTTTCAGCATGAGAGTCTCCGGTCTGGGGGAACGGCTAAGGCATCCTGCCACAGTGGTCACACACGCAATTCGGCATCATCGTGTCAGTGGTTAAACAGAAACTCCTTCGTGTTCAACAACGTCCACATCAGATCTTCGACCGCTTCACGACGATCCGCATTCTGACTGCAGGCCTGTAACATCAGATCGCGTTCGGCAACGGTCGGATAACGATTAACCGTGGACAAATATAACTCCTCAATGATTGCCTCGAAACCAAGATCAGAATTGGCTAACTGCCGCACGCGGCCATGCCGATGCTGAATCTTTTCGCCAATCTCTGATGAGTTCAACAGATGCAGGGCCTGAGAAATACTGGGAGCATCACCACGCTCACAAGCACACACGGTGGTTCTGGTCGGGCGGCCGAAAATACGGAAGAAATACGACGGCATACGGTTATCCCAGACCTCAATCGCCCGAGCCCCCAATGGCCAGCCATTGAATTTCTCGGCAGTGCCGGTCACCTGGCTGATTGCATCCAGTAAGACTTCGGCAGGATGCGGACGATAGGCGGCACGAGAAAAGTTCTGCAGGTCGCCAACGTTGGAATCGTTTTTCTCACTGCTCAACTGATAGGTACGAGACTCCAGAATGGTTTTAGTCAGAACCTTCAGGTCGTATTCAGATTCTCGCAGATGGTTGGCCAGTGCAGTCAGTACCGCTTCATTACTGGCCGGATTGCTGGCACGCAGATCGTCAACCGGATCAATAAGACCGCGACTAAAATAGTTCGCCCAGACACGATTCACGATTGCTCTGGCAAAATATGGATTACTGTCGCCGGTCATCCAGTCGGCGAGATGAACGCGCCGATCGACAGGCATCTTGAAGTCGGCATCTGCGGACAGAACTTCACCAAGCCCCTTTGCCGGAACGAGAAAATCCATTTTCGGGTGCTTAAGATCGCTTCCAGCCTTCAACAGAATACCTTTCGCCCCCCCCGGCAACGTTTTCTGTCCGACTCCCGTGAACAGACCGGCAAAGGAATAAAAATCTTCCTGCGACCATTTTTCGAACGGATGATGGTGACATTCAGCGCATTCAATACGAATGCCCAGAAACAACTGGCTGATGGAACTGCCAAGCTCTTTAGGTTCATTCAGCGTCACGTACAGTGCGGCAGGGCTCTGAGCACGAGTGCTTCCTCTGGCCGTCAAGATATCACGGACGAATTCATCGTAGGGTCGGTTCTCGCGAAACTGCCGGCGCAGCCAGCGGTTAAACGCCACCGACGCTTCCGCCCCCAGGGCATTGCCGTCAACACGCAAAAGGTCCGCCCACTTTTGCGACTGATAAAAACTGTATTCGTTGCGGTTCAGCAACTGCTGAATCAGACGCGTCCGTTTGTCCGGTTCGTCGCTGCCCAGAAAGGTTCGCGTTTCGTCTGCGGTCGGCAGAGTACCGATCGCATCCAGAAACACTCGACGCAGAAATGTGGCATCATCGGCCAGGCCTGATGGCTGAATGCCGAGTCGATCCAGCTTGTCCCACACGTGTCGATCGACAAAGTTGTTTTCGGGGGGGCGTTTGAATTCAGTGCCGGGCCGAGGGATCGTGACTGTGCACACGGCCATTTGATCCAGAAAACGAACCAGCACAGCGGCTTCTCCTGGCACTCCCTTCGCCGCAACCTGACCGTCACTGCTGACGGCGGCAAGATTGTCGGCATTAGACTGAAATTCTGCTGTGTGGGTCACGTCTCGCTGCGATCCATCGACAAGGTGAGCGATCACTCTCAGTTGCTGTCGACCGTCGAGACTCAGCATTGCGTCCTCAGGCTGCACTTCGATCGATGTGACAGCAACCGGCTCATCTTCAAACTGAGCACCTTCTGAAAGCCATCGTAACAGCGTGCGATAGTGAATCGACGTATCGTCTGTTCTTTGGCCGCCGGCGTGCGGCACTTGTCCTGTCGCCTTTCCCAGAATCAGACTTGTGGCGGGAACAACGCGATTGACTCTGCGCCCGCGATTTTCTCTGGTGAGCGTTTCAAAGTCGGCTTCTGCGTCAAAGCCGAAGACGCTGAGCTTAAAGCCGTTCTGGCCTTCGGCCTTTCCGTGACAACCGCCGGAATTGCAGCCAAGCTTCGTAAGAGCCGGTATCACCGCGTTGCCAAACGACACCGGATCAGGCGTGTCGAATCCCCTGACTGAAATCGGAACTTCCCGTCGATCCATACCACTAATGATAATCAGTTGAGTCTGTCCGTCACCCTTCGCCTCAACGATGCCGGCTTCGGACACGACGGCCACTTTGCTGTTGGCAACCAGGTATTTGGCGGTTCTGGTCAGATCTGTCTGCAGCCCCGAAGCAGAGTTCGTTACGGCAACAACCTGAGTAGTCGCCTGCGGACCACGAAGATCAATCTCGTCAGGATAAACAACGAGATCTTCCGCCATTACGGTCGCCCCGCACGCGCACACCAGCACGCAGAGGAAAACGAGCGATGCTGTGGCGCTGCGTTCATGCATGGATTAAGTCCTGAGGCAGGGTAACGATCACGGAAACCGTTGAGAAGAACCGGTTTGGCAGGAAATGAACCTACGGAATTCTAATTGATCGGCGGATCAGGCACAAACTTCAAACCCCACATTGCTCCACTGGCGCAGTGTTCCTGACTGGTAACGATCGTATCTGCGGATCATTCCTGCGGACATATCACGGCCGACGAATACACCGGGTGCCGACTGACAGCACGCGGACGTCAATTCTCTGGCCACGACTTTCGTCTCGCCCGCGGATTGTGTACCCGCGCCAAGGCCATGTACAGAACAGGAGAGCTACTCTCCGGCATGCGGGAGATCGAATCGATCCTTGGTTCGGCAGTAGCTCACTCCACCCATGCGACCGACAGCGTCCAGCAGGTCGGGGTCGACAAGGTCTTTGGCACCAATCACCTTATCGTTGATGTGCATGTGAACGACACTTCCAACGACAACGTTGGCGCCACCAGGACCATCGCCAATATTCAAAACATGTATCTTCCGACATTCGAACTGTACCGGCGATTCCGAAACTCGCGGTGCGCTGATTTTCACGCTGGACAATGGCGTCAGTCCGCCGACATCAAATTCTGACTCTTCCGGCGGCAACGCCGCTGCCGAGTCATTCATCGCTTTAGCGACGGCGAACGGAACGATATTTACCACGAATTCACCAGTATCCAGAATGTTCCGCAGCGTGTCTTTCGGTTTGCCGTCCCTGTTGTTGGCCGGACAGAAAAGCAGACTGGGTGGACGTGAGCCGACTCCGGTGAAGTAACTGAATGGAGCGACGTTCGTGACACCAGTCTCAGAGACCGTCGACACCCACGCAATCGGTCGTGGCACGATGCAATGAATCATCTGCTGATAGAAGACAGATGCACGAACGTCAGCCGGATCGAAATCCATCGTCTTTGATTCCCGTCAACTATGCTGCGTCGTCCACAGGTATCAGCTTGGGTACAGCGACTCGCAGGCCGACGACGGGACCAAAGGCCTTCCGCAGTCCATGAAAGTCGTGCTTCAGGAACTTTCGCAGCTGCGCAGGTGCTCTCATCCGCAGATACTGATTCACAAACGTCTCCATATGTCGATCGTAATTAGCCTGACTGCCCGTGTGCATGTAACACCCGCCCTTAAAACGGCGAATATCACCGTCAAAGGCGGGACTGATGTGATACAGTTCGTGGAACGTCGTAACCAGCTTCTCCTTGTAAGACTGGTTCAGAAATCGCGGCAGGTAGAATGTGAGAATGTACAGCATTTCCTGGCCATCATGGTACAACCGCTGGACCGTCCATTCTCGGCCGTCGCGGCGCTGCGTCAATGCACCATAGTCGAATCGCATTGGTGTCAGCTTCGCCTGCATGCCCCATTCGACGGGCGACCTTGTCTGCGCAAACGTCAACGCTACCTGGCTCATGTCAATGTGACGAAATTCGGGATGACGTCGACAAACGTCTTCGCAAAGACGCCTCATGGCAGCACAGAAATCAAACGCCTTAGCTGGCAACGGACTGACCTCGGGCAACCGGAGGAATTGCATTCATGAGCCCGCTCCGCGGACCGCATCGAACTGAGTGAAGGCTATTCCCTTACGCGGATTGCAGCAATATCGCTTGAAACGAAAACAGGCCGCTCCTGCAGAGCGGCCTGTCATCAAATCCGAATGCACGGCGGTACGTAGTTATGATTCCGTCGTTTCTTTGTCATCAGCGTCCGTTGTTGGAGACTCCTCCGCATCTGACGCAGCAGCATCATCCGCCACTGGTTCATCCTGCTGTGGAGCCGGATCGTCATTGACGACTGGCGCAGAACGCCTCCTAGACTTCACACGATCGCGTTCGCCGACAAATTCAACAAGTGCCTGCTGCCCTGAATCGCCAAGCCGCACGTTGGAAAGCCGTACTATTCGGGTATAACCACCGTCACGATCTGCAAATCGCTCAGCCAGGTCTTCAAACAACACCGAAACCGCTTCGCCGTCCCGCAACAGTGAAAACGCACGTCGGCGAAGAGCGACAGCAGGAGAAATGGTCTGTGACCACTGCTGCCACCTGTCAGAATTACGCCAGTCACGCCATGCGTCAGTTCCTTTTTCTGCATCAGACGCAAAATCAGCGGCGGCCTGTTCGTGAGCAACGGCCTTCTTGCCAAGTGTGATCAGTTTTTCAACGAACGGACGAAGCTCCTTTGCCTTCGCCACGGTCGTGACGATGCGGCCGGGTACACGTGGGCGATGTGGATCGTCTTCATCGACGCGCACAGTCTTTATCAGGCTGGCCGCCATATTGCGAAACATCGCCTTTCGGTGCGATGAGTTTCGTCCGAGTTTTCTTCCGCGTAATCGATGTCGCATGGCGACAAGTCTCTCAATCGTAGTCTAGGGAAATTCTGTAACCTGCCTGCTGCGTCTATCCGACGGGCTGTTGATTCGGCAATCGCATGCCCAATCGCAGTTCGATCTCTTCCAAACGCTCCCGTACTTCGTCCAGCGTTGTCTCACCGAAGTTGCGAACCTGCAGCAGTTCGTCCTCTGACCGCACCACCAGGTCACGGACAGTATTAATACCGACCGACTCCAGACAGTTTGTCGCACGCACCGACAGATTCAATTCTGCCAGGCTCTTGTTCAGCTTTTCTTCCAGTTCCATGTCGACCGGCGAATAACCGGTAGACTCCATCATCCCCTTCAGTCCGCCATCCTGGTTCGCTTCCGGACCAGGTTCGCGATACGTAATGAAGCAGTTCAGGTGCTTCCGGAGAATCTTGGCGGCTTCCACAAGTGCCATCGAAGGAGAAACCGTGCCGTTGGTCCAGATCTCAAGGTTGAGTTTGTCGTAGTTCGTCCGCTGACCAACACGGGTTTCCTGAATCTGATGTCGGACGCGAGTAATCGGAGAGAACGCTGCGTCCAGAGGAATCAGGCCAACCTCAGGATCGTTCTGATAGTGTTCCGATGCCGGCACATATCCACGACCGTTCTCCACCGTCATTTCGATGTTGAAAGGAACGTCATCGGTCATCGTTGCGATCACAAGATCCTTGTTGATAACTTCAACTTGATCGTCGCAAATGACATCTGCACCAGTAACCACACCCCGAGTGTTCTTCTCGATGCGAACAGTCTTGACAGAAGCACTGTAGTTCTTCAAAACCAGGGACTTAAGATTAAGGCAGATGTCAGTCACATCTTCCACAAGACCTGGAATCGTAGTGAACTCGTGCTGCACACCCTGAACACGAACCTTGGTGATCGCAGCACCTTCAAGGCTGGATAACAGGATACGTCGCAGACTGTTACCCACCGTAGATCCGAAACCACGCTCAAATGGTTCAGCAACAAACCTGCCGTACTCGGCCGTCAGGGACTCTCGAACCGGGAAAACCCGACTGGGCAGTTCCAATCCACGCCATCGAATTCGCATTATTGTCTTCTCCTGAAACAGGGGGCTCTTGTTAGTCAGACCGCATCAACCACGTACAGAAAAACGCCAACTCAGACGCGACGCTTCTTGGGGGGACGACAGCCGTTGTGCGGCAGTGGGGTGACATCTTCAATAGACCGAACGGTGATGCCTGAAGACTGCAGGCCGGTAATGGCGCTTTCGCGACCGGATCCTGGCCCTTTGACCCGAATCTCGATCTCTTTCACACCGCACTTCGCCGCTCGTTCCGCAACGGTTTCAGATGCACGCTGTGCGGCAAACGGAGTGCTCTTGCGACTTCCTTTAAACCCAACGGTACCCGCTGTGGCCCAACACAGAACGTCACCGTTTGTGTCGGTCATGGTCACAATCGTGTTATTAAAGGTTGCTTTGATGAAAGCAACGCCCTTTGTCACGTTGCGACGTACTCGCTTTTTTTGTTTTACTTTTGCCACGATTCAATTTCTCACAGAATAACAGGAGTCAGAACGCCATCAAGGAACACAATTTTAATGCTTGGCGTCCTTTACGCCCTTCTTGCCGGCGACGGTCTTCTTGCGACCCTTTCGAGTTCGGGCATTAGTCTTCGTTCGCTGTCCGCGTACGGGCAAACCTCGACGATGCCGAAGGCCGCGATAACACTGAATCTCGCGAAGACGTCCAATATCCTGTTGAACCTTCCGCCGAAGCGGGCCTTCAACAGTGTAATTCTTATCCAGATGGTTGGTGATGCGGCTCACTTCATCTTCGGACAGGTCACTGGCCCGAATCTGCGGATCGATTCCCAGCTCGTAACAGATATTGACCGCGAGAATGCGACCAACACCAAAGAGGTAGGTCAGCGCAACATACGTTGGCTTATTGTTTGGGACGTCCACACCAAGAATACGAGGCATCGAAGCTCACTCCAACTAACAAAACAATCATGAGCCGACACCGCCGACTCCAACGCAATCAACCCTGACGTTGTTTATGACGCGGATTCGCAGTGCAGACAACATACGTACGGCCCCGCCGACGAACTGTCTTACAGTGCTCACAAATTCGTTTGACGCTTGACCTTACTTTCATCGAACCAACTCCTGCAGACAATATCCTATTTGTTTTCCGAAGCTACTCTTCAGTGTCCAGCAGACCTGAATAATTTCGCATAATCAGATGCGAATCAATTTTCTGAACCAGGTCCAAAGCCACGGAAACAATAATCAAAAGACCAGTCCCACCAAAGAAACTCGCGATCGCGTAGTCTCCCGTCAGGGTGGTCGAAATAACGGTCGGTATTACAGCAATAACTGCCAGGAATGCCGCACCAACATAGGTAATTCTCATCATCACCTGTTCCAGGTGCGAGGCCGTCCGACCACCTGGGCGATAACCCGGGATAAAACTTCCCATATCCTTCAGATTCTCTGACATATCCTTGGGATTAAAAGTGATGGCCGTCCAAAAGTAGCAGAAGAAGTAGATCAGGAAGATGTATGTCAAATTGTAGACAAACCCCTGCCCTGGACTGAACGCGCCTCCCAGCGTCATCAATATGGTATTGTTGGGCCAGATATTTGCTAACTGATTAAACACAAAGAACGGCAGCAACAGCAGACTGGAGGCGAAAATAATTGGCATCACTCCCGCCTGATTCACTCGCAGCGGCAACCACTGCCGCTGCCCCCCCATCACCTTTCGTCCACGAACATGTTTTGCACTTTGAATCGGAATCTTACGCTGCCCCTGAGTGATGAACACCACCCAAACGATCACAATTACAAACAATGCCGCCAGAACCACCAGAACCTCAACCCCCTGTGGACCGCCCAACTGCACACCCTCATCGCTGAACAGAATAGGCGAAAGAAATCCCCCCGCCTCGGCGGGCATTCTGGCCAGAATCCCAGCCATAATCAGCAGACTGATTCCGTTACCGATGCCATACGCATCAATCTGTTCGCCGATCCACATCAGGAACACAGTCCCGCATGTCATCACGACCGTTCCCACCAGACACCAGCCGATCGTATTGTATCCATCCAGCAAGACGCTCTGTGATGTAAGAGCACCTGCTCCGAGTCCCCGTATCAGGAAGAAACTCTGAAGAAAGCAAATCACCACCGTGGCATAGCGAGTATATTCGTTCAGACGGCGACGACCGGATTCGCCCTCTTTCTGTAACTGTTCCAGTGGCGGGTAAACTGTCCCCAGCAACTGAAACACGATCGATGCCGTGATATACGGCATGATTCCCAGCCCAAAAATTGAGCCGTTCGTAAGGCTGGACGCCGAAAACATAGAAACGACCTGCAGCAGGTCCTCAATGTCCGACCCCGTTCCACCGGAGTCGCGCAACGTTTCGTGGATTGCGGCATGATCCATAAATGGCAACGTGATATTAAACCCCATACGGTAGACCGCTAACAGAAATAATGTCAGCAGGATCTTCTGTCGGAGCTCCGGCACGCGGAACACGGTTAATAATTTTGAGAACATTGGTCCTCTCCGAAACTTCAATCCTTACGAAGTTTCTGCGAACAACAGCGTCCGCAATGCCTATCAAATTCGTTCAAACCTGCCGCCTGCGGCAACAATTTTTTCTTCCGCGCTGCGGGAGAATCGGTGTGCGATCACAGTCAGTTTCTTATTCAGCTCACCGTCGCCAAGCACCTTCAACGCATCGTGTCGACTCGGAACAATCCCCTTATTAACGAGCGTTTCCACAGTAATTTCCGCACCGTCCTCAAAGGACTTTTCAAGCTGACCAACATTCACGATCACGACCGTGTCGGCGAATGCAGCGTTATTAAAGCCTCGTTTCGCAACACGTCGAAACAATGGCATCTGACCACCTTCGAACCCGGCGCGGCGCTTCGAACCAGATCGACTGAAATAGCCGTTATGCCCTCTCCCACTGGTTTTGCCGTGGCCCGAACCCGGACCACGTCCGATGCGTTTGCGAACTTTTCTCTTTTTTATGCCGTTATGGACGTCGTTCAGGATCATTACAGCGACACTCCTCTCAAACGTTCAACATCTTCTTTGGTCTGCAACTGTGACAGAGCATCGAACGTCGCTTTGACGAGGTTGAGTGGGTTCGTCGAGCCATAACTTTTTGTCAGGATGTCAGAAATGCCGGCGGCTTCCAGTACCAGCCGCACACACTCACCGGCGATAACACCGGTACCGGGCTTCGCCGGTAACAGCAAAATGCGAGAAGCTCGGAACTCACCCATCACCTGGTGCGGGATGGTTGTGTCCACGAGCGAAAACGGACGCATCGACCGATTTGCAGCTTTGGTTGCCTTTTCCACAGCCAGTGGCACTTCAATAGCCTTGCCATAACCGTAGCCAACGCGACCGTTTCGATCACCAGTCACCACCAAAGCGGCGAAGCTGAACCGACGCCCGCCCTTAACCACGCATGCGCAGCGACGAATCTGAATAACTGACTCACCTGCATCTCTTTGTGTATCTGTTGATGACACGTTTCACCTCAAATCTGAAACCGAACCCGGTCTAGAACCGCAGACCCTGCTCGCGAGCGGCCTCTGCCAACGCAGCAACACGACCGTGGTAGCGGAAACTGCCGCGGTCAAACACGACATCCACGATGCCTTTTTCCTTCGCCCGTTCACCCAGCACTTTGCCCACTGTCTGGGCGATTTCACAATCTCCGGCGACTTTACCCGCACCGGCGATAGATGCCTCTACAGTGCTCGCCGCCACCAGTGTCTTACCGGCCGAATCGTCGATAATCTGTGCGTAGATGTGCCGATTACTCTTATACACCGACAGTCGCGGACGACCATGGGCATCACGCCGAATGCGATTTCGGACACGAAATCCACGTCGAACTTTTCGCTTTATTAATCGCTTCTGAGCCTTCATTGATCTCAACCAACCTTATACGCTGCGCGGCCAGCGCTACTTGGAACCGAATGCTTTACCGGATTTACGCCGTACCTGTTCGTTCTCGTATCGAATCCCTTTGCCCTTGTACGGCTCAGGAGGCCGAACCTGTCTGACATTTGCAGCAAACTGTCCAACAGCCTGCTTATCCGCACTTCGAACAATCACGCTGGTTGGTGCAGGCACCTCAACGTCGACACCTGCCGGCACCTCCAGCACGACAGTATTTGCGAAACCAACCTGCAGGGACAGCTTGTTGCCCGCCAGCGAAGCGTTATACCCTACACCGACGACCGTCAGACGTCGTTCAAACTGTTTCACTACGCCATCCACCATGTTCTGTATCAAGCTGCGCGTCAGCCCGTGCAACGCCCGATTCTCTCGCAGATCGTTCGGCCTCGAAACCGTGATCACGCGATCAGCATCGTTGACGGCTAACACCATATTGGGGTGTGCAGTCAGCTTCAGGTCACCCTTTGCCCCTTTAACACTGATCTCCTGACCAGCCAGAGCTACGGTTACCTCAGCCGGGAAGCTGATCGGTTTATTTCCAATTCGAGACATTGCCCAAATACCAGTTATTGGATTGAAAAGTGTGAAGCAGGAAGATTACCAGACCTGACAGAGAAGCTCTCCGCCGACACCTTCTTTTCGAGCCTCGCGATTACTCAAAACACCCTTGGATGTCGACAACACAGAAATGCCAAGCCCCTGCCGGACCTCCTTCATTTCTGACGTACCCACATATACGCGGCGGCCAGGTTTGCTGATCCGTTCAATGTGCTGAATCACATGCTCACCATTCGGACCGTACTTCAAATTCACTCGAAGAAACGCCGTTGGGGCACCTTCGACCTCTACGATCTCATGATCCCAGACATACCCCTCGCGTTCCAAGGCCTGCACAACCCGTACCTTCTGCCTTGATGCAGGCATGTCGACATAAGGACGCTCCACGTGGATGCCGTTGCGAATTCGGGTGAGCAGATCTGCGATCGGGTCAGTCATCATGAGACAGGTACTCGTCTAATCTTGTAATATTTCTGCCGCCTGCAAAACGCGGCGAACAGACCTACCAGCTGGCCTTCTTGGCTCCGGGAACCAATCCGTCCAGACACAGATCGCGAAAGCAGATTCGGCAGACCTTGAACTTGCGATAAACTGCCCGAGGACGGCCACAAAGGTTACACCGACGTTCAAGTCGAGAACTGAACTTCGGCGGACGTTTTGCTTTTTCGATCTTTGCTTTACTTGCCATGAGATTGGTTTACCAGGGATGGTGTTGCAGTTATTTGTCGGAGTTCTCGTTCTTGAACGGCATCCCGAGAGCTTTCAGCAAAGAGTGACCTTCGTCATTAGTCTTTGCGCTTGTGACAATTGTAATATTCATGCCCTGCGGCTGATTGACCGTTTCAGGATCGACCTCAGGAAAAACCATTTGTTCCTGCAAACCGCAATTATAGTTTCCACGTCCGTCAAAACTTTTCGGATTGATCCCTCGGAAGTCACGAACACGGGGAAAAGCCAGTGTGATCAGACGATCAAGGAACTCGTACATCCGTTTTCCGCGTAACGTGACAAGACAGCCGATCGGCATGCCCTCACGCAAACGAAATCCGGAAACCGACTTCTTCGCCCGGCAAACCTGAGCCTTCTGACCACTCAGCGTCGTCAGATGCCCGACAGCGGCGTCCAGCCTCTTACGATCCTGCACAGCTTCCCCAACCCCCATGCTGACGACAATCTTTTCCAGCTTGGGGATAGCATGAGCGTTCTTCCGCCCCAGCGACTCCTGCAGCGCCGGGACAATTTCAGTTTTGTATTTTTCTAACAAGCGTGCCATTTTCGAATCTCTACTCGGGTGCAATACAACTGCCGCACAGACTAGACCACTTCACTGGCCAAACTGACGATTTTCATGAACTTGCGATCCCGCAACTCACGAGCCACCGCACCAAAAATTCGTGTACCGCGAGGACTGCCGTCTGCGTCCAGAATCACAATGGCGTTGCGATCAAAACGGACATAGCTGCCGTCATCCCGCCGTCGCCCCTTCTTACAGCGAACGATCACGCCCTTAACCACGGACCCCGTCTTCACGCTGCTGCCCGGCAACGCCTTCTGCACACTCACGACAATAACATCGCCCAATGTTGCGTAGCGCCGACGTGAACCGCCCAGCACCTTTATACACCGAACCAGCTTAGCGCCCGAATTGTCAGCGACATCCAGAACTGTCTGCATTTGTATCATAAAAACACCTCATCGCAGCAAGCGTTTTCCTTGCTGCCCACAGATCTATTCTGAATCCACCACAGCCGACGCCGCTTCCACAGTGACGTCATCTGCCTTCTTTACAATACGAACAAGATCCCAGCGCTTTGTCTTCGATCGAGGCGGAGCTTCCACAATTTCCACCAGGTCGCCCTGCGCCGCCAGCTCATCTTCGTCATGAACATGACACACAGTGCGCCCACGAACGATCTTCCCGTACTTTGAATGCGGAAATCGACGTTCGATATCCACACGCAAAGTCTTGGATGCCCTGGCACTGACCACTCTACCGACAAGAATCTTTTTCATTGCAAAACCGCAACTCTGCTCATCTGAAAAAACTAATCTTCTGCAGCGACAGCACTCTGCCGCTCACGCTGTATCGTTTTTACCCGAGCGATCACCTGCCGCAACTTGCGAACGTTACTCGGAGTATCATTGCGTTCCGTTGCAGACTGAAACCGAATGCGAAACAGCGACTGCTGCGTTTCACGCAATTCGTGGTCCAGCTGTTCGTCCGACATCTCTCGCAGCACATTCGCCTTCGACATCTCACCACCCCAACTAACCCAATTACTCGACGACCGGTCGACGGCCAACGAGACGAACCTTAACTGGCAGCTTATGCGCGACTCTATTGAAACAGTCTCGCGCACCATCCCGATCCACACCCGCCAATTCAAACAGAACTGTTCCCGGCTTCACGATGGCTACCCATCGATCCGGCTCTCCCTTCCCCTTACCCATTCGCGTTTCGAGCGGGCGAGAGGTGACAGACTTCTGTGGAAAGATCCGAATGTAAACCTTACCAACTCCACGCACGTACTGAGTTGCCGCGATACGACACGCTTCAATCGTCTGCGCACTTACGTGCCCCTGCTGCATCGACTGCAGGCCCCATTCACCAAAAACTACGGTGTTACCCTTATGGGCATTACCTTTTATACGTCTTCTTTGGCTTTTTCGATGCTTGACCCGTTTTGGCATTAACGCCATCGCCAGCCTCCTCGTCCGAATAATCGCCCAGGTCGATCCAAACTTTAACGCCAATAATCCCCTGGGAAGTCTTGGCCTTTGAGAACCCATAGTCCACATGTCGCCGCAGTGTCGAAAGCGGGATCGACCCACGGCTCGCTTTTTCCTTACGAGACATCTCGGACCCGCCAAGGCGGCCCGACATCTCGATCTTGATCCCATGCACACCGGAACTCATCACTTCGTCCAGTGTTTTCTTGATGGCTCGACGAAAACTGCCACGTTTCGAAAGCTGCTGTGCAACCTTGTCCGCCACCAATTTTGCGTTTCGATTCGCGTTACCAATCTCAACAATCTTCAGATCCATCCGACGACCGGTCAACTCTTCAAGGTCGCCCTTCAACCGGTCAACCTCCTGCCCTTTGCGACCGATAATCACACCCGGACGGGCCGTAAACAGATGCACAATCACCTGATCACGCGTTCGTTCAATCTCTACCTTCGCAATTTCAGCAAACTGATACTTGCTGCTGACATACCGCCGAATCTTGAAATCTTCCAGCAAAAGGTCACCGAACTCGCGTTTCGGTGCGTACCACCGACTTCGCCAATTCTCCATGACACCGACTCGAAAACCCGTCGGCCTGACCTTTTGACCCATCGTAACAACCTCTTCTTAAACCAAACCGTGTAAATCAGAATTGTCGCCAGACTCTCCTGACCGCCTCACCGTAACTCGAGGCGACGTGGACCCAACCGTTGTCTCACTGAACTGCACCCGCCCAACCAAGTTGAGCAACCAACACCTATCCCAATTCAGGCGCATCCACTCCAACATGAATGTGAGCAGTGCGACGCCGAACCAGAAAAGCCATACCGCGAGCACGCGGCTGCACTCGCTTGAACATCGGACCACCATCAACCCGACACTCACTGATTTTCAGGCGATCCGAATTCCGAACGCCGCGATCCTCCGCATTAGCGATCGCACTCTTGAGAACCTTCTCAAGAAAACGAGCGCCGCGGTTGGGAACATAACGCAGGGCTTCAACACCTTCGCCGGCCGACATCCCTCTAATGAGGTCTGCAAACGGCCGCACTTTGGTCGCTGAAATCCGTGCGTGACGATGAGTAGCTTTAATAAGACCCATAACGACTACTTACCCTTACCCCTTGCCCCATGACCACGAAACGTTCGCGTCGGAGCAAATTCACCCAGCTTGTGACCCACCATATCTTCCGTCACATACACATTCAGATGTGCGCGACCATTATGCACCAGAAACGTGTGGCCAACGAACTCGGGAGAAATCGTTGACGCCCGCGCCCACGTCTTGACAGGCTCTTTCTGGCCAGCAAAATTCTGCTTTTCCACTTTCTTGAGCAGCTTGGCGTCAACAAAAGGCCCTTTTTTGAGCGATCGACCCATGAATCAGAATCCCATAGTACTCAGCCATTGCGACATCGCCGCAACAAGAAACTCAAGCCACCTCACAAAACAGAATGACTCGCCACAAAACCCAAACCCAAACCCAAACCGACGGAAGACTTCGCCCCAATCAAACCTTAACTTCACCATAGCGACGCGATCGACGGCGGCGAATAATCGCCTTACTGGAAGCCTTCCGCTTCGCTCGCGTCCGCCCTCCCTTAGCAGGCTTACCGGTTGGACTACACGGATGACGACCACCCGAATTCCGCCCCTCACCACCACCCATCGGATGGGCAACCGGATTCATACACGTACCACGCACATGAGGACGCCAGCCAAGCCAACGACGCCGACCGGCCTTACCATAAACAATACTACTGTGCTCTGAATTCCCAATCACACCGATGGTCGCTCGACACTGACTCGGCAACCGACGAACTTCACCGCTGGGAAGCGTCACCTGAGCCCACCGACCTTCACGAGCATTTAAAACCGCGCGAGTACCGGCACTCCGCACCAACTGACCACCACGCCCCGGCTGCATCTCAATATTATGAATGTCTGTCCCGGGCGGAATCGAACTCAACGGCATACAGTTACCAACAATCGGCTCCACCGAATCACCGCTCTGAACCTGAGCGCCGGCCGCCAAACCCTCCGGAGCCAGAATATATCGCTTTTCGCCATCTTCATACCGCACAAGAGCAATACGACACGAACGATTAGGATCGTACTCAATATGTGTCACCGTACCGACAACACCGTCTTTCCGTCGCTTGAAATCAATAATCCGATACAACCGCTTATGCCCGCCACCACGGTGACGAGCAGTAATCCTGCCTTGATTATTCCGGCCGCCCGTCTTCTTCTTACGCACAGTCAGCGACTTCTCAGGACGCTTCTTGCGATCCGTAATCTCAGCAAAATCCGAGACTGAAGCGCCACGCCGCCCAGGAGTCACCGGCTTATAGAATCGAATACCCATTACACAATCCTGCGAGCAGAATTAAACCAAACCAGACCCACACAACCTAAAAGAACGAGATCCGATCTTCGTCATGCAGCTTCACAATAGCCTTCTTCCAGCTCTTGGTCCGACCCAACGCCACCCGAGCACGCCGCGGCTTGCCCAGACGATTTTGAGTGCGAACCTCGGCAACGCGAACATCCCACAGATGCTCAACAGCCTTCTTAACGTCAGCCTTAGTCGCCAGCGGGTGAATCTCAAACGTGTACGCGTTCAGCCTCTCCGAAGCATGCACACCTTTTTCGGTCACCAGCGGACGCCGGATCACCATATGAGACTCAAGCTGAACGCCGGTTTTCTTTTCAGACACCTTGCCACCCATTACGCCGACACCTCTGCAGTGCGACCAAGAAGACTATCCATTGCCGAAACAGTCACCACAAAATGGCGATTACGCAACAGCGAATAAGCATTCAAATCCGACGCAGGAACAACCTGCACACCAGCCACATTCCTGGCAGACCTATACACAATCTGATCCACACCATCAGTGGCAATCAACACAGTTGAGCCATCCACCCCCAGGGCCTTCAACGCCGCTACCACGGGCTTCGTCTTCGGAACAGGCTTCCCCCCCGCGTCAACATGATCACACTTCCAGTCATCAAGAATAACCGCCTGCCCATCCTGAAACTTACTGAGCAACGCCATCTTCGTGGCACTACGAACAGCCTTGCGAGGCAACCGATACCCAAAATCCCGAGGTTTTTTGCCAAACGCATGCCCGCCACCACGTCGAACAGGCGTGCGAGCGTTCCCAGCCCGAGCACGACCGGTGCCCTTCTGCCGAAACAGCTTCTTTGTACTACCCTGAACCATCCCGCGAGACTTCGTCTGCACAGTCCCCACACGACGATTCGCCTCATACATCACCACTGCATCATGCAGCAACTGGCGATTAATCTCACCTCTAACAAGATCAGCGGGATCAAACTCATAGGAACCCGCCTCACCGCCTGCCGCATCTCGAACCGGAACGCTGATCATACCCTCACCTAACCCCGATTCTTCGCAGAGTGCCGTAAAACAACGTAGCCGCCATTGGGCCCCGGCACCGCCCCCTCCACCAACAACATATTATTCTCTGCATCAGCCCGAACAACCTTCAGATTCCGAACTGTAATTCTCTTACCACCGTAACGCCCAGGCATCCGCGTCCCACGCAGCACACGAGCCGGATCCGCACTCTGGCCAATGGACCCACCATGACGATGAACACGCTTAACACCGTGCGTCGCCCGCTGCCCACTAAAGTTATGACGCTTCATAACACCGGCATGACCTCGCCCCTTGGACGTCGCAATCACATCCAGATACTTCCAGCCCGTCACGACGTCCGCCGCCAGAGACTGCCCAACTTCCATCCCGTGCGAGGCATCCTCGCAACGAAACTCACGAACAAACGACTTCGGCTCACAACCCGGCTTCGCAGCAGCCTCAACACCAGCAGCCGCCCGCTCTTTCTGCCGACGCCCCGAAATATCCGCAACATGCCCACGAGCAGCGCGAGACGCCAGACGGCGCGGCTTGTCACCAAACCCCAACTGAACAGCATCGTACCCATCGCGATCGACAGTCCGAACCTGCGTCACAACACACGGTCCAGCCTCAATCACAGTCACAGTCACAACGACACCATCGTCATTGTAAACCTGTGTCATTCCAACTTTTTTACCAAGCAAACCGACAGGCATAGTGCAGCACCCGTGCGCTGAACGTCAAAGGAAACAGGAACACAACCACACGCGTGGCAGGACCAGCAAGCAACAACAACCACAACAGCACAAATCAGGCAGTCGCAGTTGCCTTAATCTTGATATCAACGCCTGCAGGAAGAGACAGCTTATTTAAAGCATCGATCGTCTTACCAGTAGGCTGACAGATATCAATCAGTCGCTTATGAGTCCGAATCTCGAACTGCTCACGCGACTTCTTATCAATATGAGGACTTCGAAGCACCGTGTACCGCTCCATTCGAGTCGGCAACGGGATCGGGCCGTGCACAATGGCTCCTGTGCGCTTCGCAGTGTCGACAATGTCTGCCGCAGACTGATCCAGCACCGAATGGTCGTATGCCTCCATCCGAATTCGGATACTTTCTTCGCCCGCAGCCACCGCAAGTCACCTTCACCAAAGAGTTTACGTAAATTTTCCGTCACCCCGAAACGGGGAATCGCACATGTTAGGGATGTCGCCTCTGTCTGTCAACGATTCGATCAGCAGTTTCGAGAGTGTTTCGCAGATTATCGGTCAGCGCCACTAGCGAGTTGAGTCTGCTGGTGCTTCTGAATAGCGACAAGGCTCCATTGAGTAGGATGCCCGGCCCTGAGACAAGCTTCGAATTTGCGTAGAGTACCCAAACATCTCAATGAGCGGGACCTCCGCGTGCAGAACGCACAAATCTCCGCGACGGTCGGAGTCTACAATCATCGCACGCCTGGAGTTCAAGTCGGACTGGATATTTCCCAGGAATTCCTCGGGAGTCACTACCTCCAGTGTCATGATGGGCTCCATCAGCCGGAAGTTCCCCTGTTGCAGAACTTTGTTAAAAGCCTGCGAAACAGCAGACATCACGGCAGTATCCGTTGTTTCTCCCTCACGGTAGCTGACTCTGTTCACCTTCAGCCGCAGGTTCATCATCGGATATCCGTCTTTGCCGCCGCCGTTTGCTTCGGCCTCAAGAGCCTCCAGAAGTATTTTCTTGAACGGCTCAGGAAGCGTCCCAGGTTTGAGTTTGTACGAAACCGTTATTGGGGATTCGCCTTCTGTGAATTCCTCGGCCGTAAGATCGAGCCCGAAGAACAGAGTTCCGGACGGCGTCGTTACGTCAAACTCAGCATTCACAGTGATAGGATCGCCAAGCTTCTCTCGATAGCTGACCCTGGGCTTGTGAACCCTGACCTTCATGCGAAAGTCGCGCTCCATGCGATGCCGTACCACTTCCAGGTGCAGTTCACCCATACCACTAACAATGGTCTGACCGGTTTCCTCATCGGTTTTTGCAGTGAATGTCGGATCCTGCCGCTGCAGTTTTTCCAGCACTTCAACCAGCTTCTTGCGGTCGGCACTGGACTCGGGCTCGATAGCCATTGAGATCACCGTATCCGGAAAACGGATCTGCTCCAGCGCAATTGGCTTCTGAGGATCGCAGAGAGTATCTCCCGTGCCGGTATCTTTGGGACCAACAATCCCACAGATGTCGCCGGCCTCAACCTGCTCTACTTTTTCGCGGGAATCCGACTGAATATGCCAGAGCTGAGTGATCAGCTCCTTTTTCTTTGTGCGGGGATTCAGCAACCGGGAATTACTCTTCAGAATGCCGGAATACACGCGGGCAAAATACAGATCACCGTGGTTATCCGACTGAATCTTAAAAACCAGCACGGAAACAGGTTCATTAGTCGTGGCCTTACGTGACACCTGCCTGCCGTTCGCCTTGGGCGATGTGTCGATGCCAATCACAGCGGGACGGTCAAGCGGGCTCGGCAACAGCTCGGCAATGGCATCCAGCACAGGCTGCACACCGATATAATCCAGTGACGACCCACACAGGACCGGCTGGAACTGCCCTGAAAGTGCTCCTGTTCGCAGGGCCCTGATCATCAACTCTCGAGAGACATCCTGCTCTTCAATGTGAGCCTCCATCAGCTCTTCGTCGACATCCGACAGGAGATCAAGCAATTCTGAACGCATCAACTCCGCATCGTCTGCCAGGTCGTCAGGAATATCTTCCGTCCGAAACTCAGCTCCCCGGGACTCGGTGTCCCAGTACATTGCCTTCATTGTCAAAAGGTCAACTACCCCCCGAAAGCCGTCAGCATTGGTGGCAGGCCCCTGCCCGATTGGTATCTGCACGGGAAGCGGTGTGGCCTTGAGCCGACTGCGCATCGCCTGCAAAACCTGATCGAAGTTGGCACCAATACGGTCCATCTTGTTAATGAAGCAGAATCGCGGAACCTCGTAGTGATCGGCCTGACGCCAAACGGTCTCACTTTGAGCTTCGACACCTTCCACCGCACTGAAGACCACAACGGCACCATCAAGAACTCTCAGACTGCGTTCCACTTCCGCCGTGAAATCCACATGCCCTGGTGTGTCGATAATATTGATCGTGTGATCATTCCACTCACAGGTCACCGCCGCCGAGTAAATGGTGATGCCGCGTTGTGCTTCTTCAGGGTCAAAATCCGTCTGAGTCGTCCCGTCGTCCACGTTGCCCATGCGGTAGGAAGCGCCGGTGTAGTACAGAATCCGCTCCGTCGTGGTCGTCTTGCCGGCATCGATATGCGCAATGATGCCGATGTTTCTAATTCCATCAATTGATCGAGTCATTGTTTCCGGCCCTTAATCCGGGCAAAAAAAAACGCCAAACAGGGACACCTGTCTGGCGAATAAGTTCGGTCCATCGCTGGAAAGCGTGAACTACCACGCAAAGTGAGCAAACGCCTTGTTCGCGTCCGCCATACGATGCACATTTTCTCGCTTTGTCATGGCGTTTCCTTCACGACGATAGGCTGCCAGCAGTTCATCCGACAGCGAACGCCCCACCGGACGCCCCTTGCGACCTCTAACGGCTTCCAGAATCCAGCGGATCGACAGTGCCTGCTGACGCTTGGGACTCACAGGGGTCGGCACCTGATAGGTGGCACCACCAACGCGTTTAGATCGCACCTCAATTGCCGGCTTGACGTTTTCAACCGCCGTGACGAATACGTCCAACGGATCTTCGTCCGGAAGCTGCTTTTGAATCATGTCGAGCGCATCGTAAACGACACGCGTCGCCACACTCTTCTTGCCATCATACATCAGGCAATTAACGAATTTCGACAGCAATTTTGAGTTAAACCGGGTATCCGGCTTCAACTGCTGAGCACTGGCTGTGAATTTTTTGACCATGTCGAAGTATCAGATTTGTTGTTGCTGTGCGGATTATTTAGGCCGTTTGGCCCCGTAACGACTGCGGGCCTGACGCCGGTCACCCACGCCCAGTGTATCAAGAACGCCTCGAACCACCTTGTATCGAACGCCCGGCAGGTCGCGAACACGACCACCACGAACAATCACAATGGAGTGTTCCTGCAGGTTGTGACCTTCACCAGGAATGTATGCGGTACATTCTTTTCCGTTCGACAGGCGGACACGAGCGACCTTTCGAAGAGCCGAATTCGGCTTTTTCGGAGTCACGGTCTTAACCTGCAGGCAGACGCCGCGTTTCTGAGGACAACCCTCAAGCAGCGGTGTTCTGTTCTTGCGTTTTTGCTGCTTCCGCGGCTTTCGAACCAGTTGATTAATTGTCGGCATGAACCTGAACTTTAACGTCAGAAATCAGCAAAATGGAAACGAACCGAGCACTCTACCGGTGCTTAGATTGATCGTCAACCTTGTGTTGTGGCAATCAATTTAATTCCACGCTTCGGGCCGGGTCACACAGGACTCACCCGCTGTGGAAGCTCTCAGGGAAAGACAATCCTATCCTTGAGAGATTTATTCATCAGGTGTCAGGTCGGCCAGCGATGGAGCTCTGGGACGACTGTCATCACTATCCGCCGCGCGACGAGCCATCAGATCCGCGTCCGACATCATGACATCGCGAGCCGCCATGATTCGAGCCTTGGCCTCCTCCTGCTCCCGGATTGCGTCATCATGAATACGAACGTGTGACTCCTGATGGGTGTGAAAACCGGTCCCGGCAGGAATCAGGTGTCCCAAAATAACGTTCTCCTTGAGACCCACCAAATTGTCCACCCGACCACCAAGAGCCGCTTCAGTCAGCACTTTTGTCGTTTCCTGGAAACTTGCTGCGGAGATGAAGCTCTCACTCTGCACCGACGCTTTCGTAATACCCAGCAACTGAGGAATCGCGTTGGCTGGCCGCGGTGTTGTAAACTTGGCGGGCTTCGCAACTTCAGCGTTCACCTCTTCCACCTCCGGCAGAGGCACCATGTCATCAATTTCGTACTCGGTATCGCCGGGATCGGTGATCCGACACGTTGACTTTAATTCCTCGTTCACCCGCTGCAGTTCGAACTTATCAATCAGTACGCCCGGCAGCAGGTCTGTGTCACCGACACTGGAAATCTTTATCTTCCGCAGCATCTGGGCAATCACAATTTCGATGTGCTTGTCGTCGATCTCAACGCGCTGAGCACGATAAACGTTCTGAATTTCATGTAGCAGGTACTGCTGAACTTCTTCCGGACCGCTGACACGAAGAATATCCTCCGGCACCAACGGACCACGAACAAGGGCGTCTCCCGCGATCACAATGTCGCCCTGATGCACCAGAAGCTGTTTGCCGTGAGGGATGACGTGTTCAATTTCCGTACCGTCTTCGCCGCGAACAAGAACGATTCGCTTGCCACGCTTCTTTTCAGCAAGCAACTCAACTTCGCCGTTAATCTCCGCTACGACCGCTGGATCCTTGGGACTTCGTGCTTCGAACAGTTCGGTGACACGCGGCAGGCCACCGGTGATGTCCTGTGTGCCCGCCGCGTCACGAGGTGTTCTGGCAACGACAAATCCGGACGAAATCGGATCGCCATCCTGAACCAGCACAGTGGCACCTTCCGGCAGATAATAAAAGTCCAGAATCTGTCCGGCACCATCCTCAACGATCACCTGCGGGTGAAGGCCCCCGCGATGTTCGGTAATCGTTCGCTGAATATTTCCGGAAGCTTCCTTCTCGGTCCTGATGGTCTGCCCCTCGACACAATCGTCGAGTCGTACTTTTCCACCCACCTGCGAGATAATAGGAACAGCGTGAGGGTCCCAGTTACACAGCACGACGCCGTCGGCCACGGTCTCATCTTCTTTGACCTGAAGAATTGCACCGTTCGGCACCGTCTGTTTTTCGACTTCCCGGCCCTTGGCATCAACGATGCTGATCTCACCATTGCGCCCCAGCACCACAGGTTTGCCGTCAGAGTTCATCACGCTGCGGATGCGTGTGAAACGAATTCGTCCACCGCGCTTGGCACGCAGTTCGCTCTCCTCCGTACCCATCTGTGCCACGCCACCGATGTGAAACGTACGCATCGTCAGCTGAGTACCAGGTTCACCAATACTTTGTGCTGCAATAATCCCGGCCGCCAGCCCCTCTTCCACAAGGTCACCGGTCGACAGATCCATCCCGTAACAGAGCTGACACAGTCCCAGACGGGAATTGCAGGTCATAGGACTGCGAACCTGAATGCGTTCCAATCCCATTTCTTCGATCTTGCGGGCCTTTTCGACCGTAATGAGCTCGCCTTCCTGAACGATTACCTCATCGGTAATCGCATTGACGATGTTCGTACGGCTGACCCGGCCTCGAATGGCATCTGCCAGACCGACTTCAACCTTTTCGCCCCGATAAACAACACCGCGAGTCAGCCCTTTGGTTGTGCCGCAGTCGTGCATAGTGATCACCATGTTCTGGCAGATGTCCGCCAGTTTTCGTGTGAGGTAACCACTATCCGCCGTCTTAAGAGCCGTGTCCGCCAGTCCCTTGCGAGCACCATGCGTTGAGCTGAAGTACTCAAGCACCGACAGACCTTCACGAAAGTTGGACTTAATCGGCGTCTCGATAATTTCACCACTCGGCTTCGCCATCAGACCTCGCATTCCGGCAAGCTGCTGGATCTGCCCGACACCGCCTCGAGCACCGGAGTTGGCCATCAGGTAGATCGGGTTGACGTACCGACCTTCATCACGAAGGTCGTGTTCCAGCTGGTTCATCATGCTGTCAGTGATTTCTTTGCCGGCATGAGTCCAGATGTCCAGGACGTTGTTGTATCTTTCTTTTTCCGTAATCAGGCCCCGCTGAAAGTTCTTCATCAGCTTCAGAACTTTCTTCTCACCTTCTTCAATCACCTGCTCCTTGTTCGGGGCCGTACTGAGGTCACTGGCTCCGAACGAAAGACCACTTTCCGTTGACGCCTGGAATCCGCATTTTTTCATACGATCCAGCAAATCAATTGTAGCACGTCGACCGAGGTCAAGGTGGCAGTCCGAGATCACCCGCGCAAGATCCTTACTGCGGGTCGTCAGGTTATAATATGCCATACCGTCAGGCAGCGTGTCGTTGAACATAACACGCCCGGGCGATGTTTCCACCAAACCGCCCTGCTGATAGTTTCTTGCACCGTCTCCCTTGAGTCGCTTGCCCTGCGGCAGCCGAACCTTAATTGTCGCATGCCGCGACACCTTACCCAGCTGAAATGCCATGAAGACTTCCTCGGCTGAGGCAAACACCATGCCTTCACCAACATGGCCTTCTCGCATCATCGTCAGGTAATAGCATCCCATCACAATGTCCTGAGACGCCGTGATAATCGGATCGCCGTTGGCAGGACTAAAAATGTTATGGGTAGACATCATCAGCGTGGTCGCCTCGACCTGCGCTTCGATCGACAACGGAAGGTGTACGGCCATCTGGTCGCCGTCGAAATCTGCATTGAAGCCCTTACAGGCCAGAGGGTGCAGACGGATGGCGTTCCCTTCCACCAGAACCGGTTCAAACGCCTGAATGCCGATACGATGAAGTGTGGGAGCACGGTTCAGCAGAACGGGATGATTGCGAATGACTTCATCAAGGATGTCCCAGACGTCCTCATCGCGACGCTCAAGCATCCGCTTGGCACTCTTGATAGTGTCCGCGTGACCCAACTCCTTCAGGCGTCGGATCACAAACGGCTGAAACAGCTCAAGAGCGATCTTCTTGGGCAGCCCGCACTGATGAAGTTTCAGCTCCGGGCCAACCACGATCACACTTCGCGCAGAATAATCGACACGTTTCCCCAGCAGGTTTTCACGGAACCGTCCCTGCTTGCCCTTGATCATATCAGTCAATGATTTCAACGGACGATTGGACGAACCAAGGACGGGCCGTTTGCAGCGGTTATTGTCGAACAGCGCATCCACCGACTGCTGCAGCATTCGCTTTTCGTTGCGAACGATGACTTCCGGCGCATTCAGATCGCACAGTTTCTTCAGACGGTTGTTACGGTTGATGATCCGACGGTACAGGTCGTTCAGGTCGCTGGTAGCGAAGTTGCCTGAATCGAGCAGCACGAGTGGCCGCAGGTCCGGTGGAATGACAGGAATCACGTCCAGAACCATCCACTCGGGACGATTATCACTGTCGCGCAGAGCCTCAATGATTTTCAGCCGCTTGATCAGATCCTTGGTCGTGGACTGACTCTTGGTCGTCGCCAGCTTTCCACGCAGTTCCTCGGACAGCTCAACCAGCTTCATTTGCAGCAGAAGCTTCTTGACGGCTTCTGCTCCCATGCCGATTTCAAACGCGTCTTCTCCGAAGTCCCGACGCGCCTGACGCGCTTCGTCTTCGGTCAGCATCTGACACTGTGTCAGGGTCGTCTCACCAGGATCGATAACGACGTAATCCTGAAAATAGACGACCTTTTCAAGAGACGTCGTCTTCATGTTCAACATCGCCCCCAGCCGACTGGGCATTGATTTGAAGAACCAGATGTGAACAACCGGTGCCGCGAGTTCAATATGCCCCATGCGTTTTCGACGTACACGACTGTGAGTGACCTTGACGCCGCAGCGATCGCAGATCATTCCCTTGTACTTCATACCTCGATATTTTCCGCAGGCGCATTCCCAGTCCTTTTCAGGGCCAAAAATCCGTTCGCAGAAGAGCCCGTCACGTTCCGGTCGATACGTTCGATAGTTGATCGTTTCCGGTTTCTTGACTTCACCGAAAGACCAGCTACGAATATCGTGAGGACTCGCAAGGCCAATGCGTACAGCCGCGTAATCGTTGACTCGATCGAAAGTGGTTTCACTTACGCTCACGTCCTGACTCCTCAACACCTGATGTTTAGAACTTCAACGATCGGTGCGCCCGACCGCCGCAAAAATACACGCTTAAACTGACGACAAACATTGCAGCACCGTCATTCAGACCGTGCGTGGCGAAGCCCGATCTAGTGACCTGACTTTTCCAGTTGAAGATTCAGGCATAAGCCCCGGATCTCGTTGTTGAGTACGTCGAAACTGGCAGGGGTACCGGCCTCAAGCGTGTTCTCACCTTTGACCATAGACTCGTAGATCTTGGTACGACCTTCGACATCGTCACTCTTCACTGTCAACAGCTCCTGCAGGATATAAGCAGCTCCGTATGCCTCCAGAGCCCACACTTCCATCTCTCCAAATCGCTGGCCCCCAAAACGTGCCTTACCACCAAGAGGCTGCTGTGTGATCAGCGAATAAGGCCCTGTCGCCCGAGCATGAACCTTGTCGTCTACAAGATGATGGAGCTTCAGCATGTAGATCCGACCGACGGTCGTCTTCTGCTCCATCTTTTCACCCGTTCGTCCGTCAAACAAATGCGCCTTGCCCTCCTCTGGCAGTTCTGCTTCCCGAAGAGCTGCCCGAATTTCGTCTTCTGTCGCCCCATCAAAGACAGGACAGATCGCTCGATAACCGATTTTGCCCGCAGCCCAGCCAAGGTGAGTTTCCAGGATCTGCCCCACGTTCATGCGACTTGGAACCCCCAGTGGATTCAGAATAATGTCCACCGATGTCCCATCTTCCAGATACGGCATATCCTCAACTGGCAGAACTTTGGAAATTACACCTTTGTTTCCGTGTCTCCCCGCCATCTTGTCGCCTACCGAAATATGGCGTTTTGAGGCAACATAGACCTTCACCATCTGCAGCACTCCGCTGGGCAGTTCGTCACCCCGCTTCAGGCTGTTCAGTCGGTGATTTTCTTCATCGATAATCAATTCAACGGCCGGCCACTCCTCCTTCAGCAGCTTCCGGGCTCCGGTCTTCTTCTGAGCACTGCGAATGTCCAGCCCTTCGAAATAGGCCATAAACCCGCGAGCAAATTCCGCCACGCCCCGGTTCTCATCCAGAGTGCCCATATCCCGGCCATCCGGATCGGTGAGCGGCTGTCCGAGTTCTGCCTTCAGAGATTTGGCGAATACTCGAAATGCTTCCGCAATCCGAACATCACCTTCTGCCTCAACTTCCTTGAGATTGTCCTCAAACTTCTTTCGTTCGAGTTCAGACAGACTCATCCGGCGAGAAAACTTCTCGGTGTGAATGACGATGCCGCCAACGCCACTGGGGACCTCAAGAGACTCATTCTTAACATCTTCACCAGCCCGCCCGAAGATCGCGTGCAGCAGCTTTTCTTCCGGCGTCAGCTCAGACTTCGCCTTCGGCGAAACCTTGCCGACCAGAATGTCTCCCGGGTGCACTCGAGTGCCAATCCTGACAATCCCGTCGTCATCAAGTTGGTGCAGAGCTTTTTCGCTGACGTTGGGAATATCACGAGTAAACTCTTCGCGACCCAGCTTCGTTTCACGAATCTCAACATCGAATTCATCCAGATGAATCGACGTATAGACGTCCTCCTTCACCAGTCGTTCCGACAGGATGATGGCGTCTTCAAAGTTGTATCCCTCCCACGACATGAACGCGACAAGAACGTTGCGTCCCAGTGCAAGAGTACCGCCTTTTGTTGCTGCACTGTCACACAACAACTGTCCGGCCCGAACCTTGTCACCGACAGCAACAAGCGGCTTCTGATTCAGACACGTACGCTCGTTCAGCCGAACGAATTTCCGCAGCTGGTACCGCCGCCCGTCAACTTCAATGCATGTCGCATCGACATACGTCACGGTGCCCGTTTTTTCTGCTCGCAGCAGCATACCTGAGTGCTGCGCGACAAAATCTTCCATCCCCGTGCCGACAACCGGCCTTTCGGTAATCAACAGCGGCACCGCCTGCCGCTGCATGTTGGAGCCCATCAATGCGCGGTTAGCATCATCATGCTCCAGAAACGGAATCAAACCAGCAGAGACTCCCACCATCTGGCACGGCGCGACGTCGGTGAACTGAACTCGATCTTTGGGGACCCACACCACGTCACTCTTGTAGCGTGCCAGAACGAGCTCTTCCTGAATCTCTCCCTCCAGAATCAAGGTATCTGCCGGAGCCACGTGAGCAAAGGATTCCTCATCAGCCCTGAGCCAGACAACTTCGTCGGTAACCTTACCGTCCGTAACTCTGCGATACGGCGTAATCAGGAAACCATAGTCATCTACCTTGGCAAAAATCCCAAGACTCGAAATCAATCCGATATTCGTGCCTTCCGGCGTTTCAATCGGACAGATTCGACCGTAGTGCGAAATGTGTACGTCACGAACTTCAAATCCGGCGCGCTTTCGGTTCAGACCTCCGGGACCCAAAGCACTCAAACGTCGTTCATGAGTGAGCATCGACAGTGGATTCGTCTGGTCCACAACCTGAGAAAGTTCGCTGCGACCGTAGAAAAAGTCAATTGCTGCAGAAACACTCTTGGGATTAATGAGCGTCCGCGGCGTCATACCGTCCACTTCCTTAAGACTCATGCGTTCCTGCACGGTCCGGCGAAGCTTCAGAAAACCCTTTCGAATCTCATCGGCGCCAAGTTCGTCAATGGTCCGCAGCCGACGATTTCCGAGATTGTCAATGTCGTCAATGTGGGCCGTCTCATCGTTCAGCCGTAACCGCATCAGATAACGAATAGCGTTGATGAAATCCTCCGGGCGAAGCGTCATTTCATCGTCGGGCACATCCTGATCGAACTTCCGGTTAATACGAAAACGACCGACACGCCCAAGACGATAGCGATTCAGATCAAAGAATTTCTCCTTGAACAGATCCGAGGCCTTGTCCAGATTAGGCGGGTTCCCCGGACGCAGACGCTGATAAATCCGCAATAACGCTTCCTCATGGGTCGAAGTTGTATCTTCACCCAGCGTCTTCAGAATCAGCACATCCTTAACGTCCTCAACCAGCTCAACAATCTTAAGCCCTGACGAAATCAGTTCTTCAACCATCACCTCCGTCAGCTGAGCCCCTGCGTCAGCAAGGATCTCTCCGGAACGGTCGTGCTTCTCGGGAAACACAACATCATCCACAACGTAGCGTTCAAGCAGCTTCGCGGGATCGGTCTTTGCCGAAATCTTGAATTCTTCAGTTTCGTGGTAGAGACGAATCAACGCAGCATCCGTCGAATAATCGGGAGACATTGCACGCAGCAGAGTCATCGCAGAGAACTTGCCACTTTGATCAATCCGAACGGCAACCGCATCCTTCTTTGTGCAAATCAATTCGATCCAACTACCACGTTCCGGAATGATTCGACACGACTGCGTCTTGCGATCACTACTGGCGGTCTCTTCCGCCATTACGAAGTCAACACCGGGCGAACGATGCAACTGGCTCACCACCACCCGCTCAGCACCGTTAATGATGAACTCGCCGCCACCGATCATGATCGGAATATCGCCCAGGTAAACCTCTTCCTCGACTGGCTGCTCCTTAATCAGACGCAGCCAGACGCGAAACGGCCGACCGTAGGTCAAACGAAGCTGCCTGCATTCCGGCGGCGTGTACCGCGGTTTGCCAAGTTCGTAGCGAACGTACTCCAGACGAAACTGACCGTCGTAACTCTCGATCGGAAAGACCTCGCGCAAAATGCCTTCCAGCCCCTGCTCGAGTCGATCCCGAGACGTGCGGTCAAGCTGCAGAAAGCGAGCGTAGGATTCCGTCTGAATCCGAGTCAAATCCGAAATTTCGTAATCCGCCTGGATTTTTCCAAAGTTTCGAACCGGGTCCTGGTCGATTGTACGAACAGCGGGAACTGGCATTTCAACGATTGCCTTCTGAAGTCAACAATACGGAACCATGGAAATTCGGACTGGAGCGGCCGCCAAAAGCGCGCGAGAAAGGACACCTGCCCCTACAAGGCAGCTGCCGGGTTCTTACCAGAATGCAATGGCAAAAGATTCTTGATGATCAAATCAGCCGTCGATCAGAGTCCAAAAGCACAACGCTGCAACACGCCGCCCACCATGCAGGTGGCCGGAAGTCTAACAAATCCGGGTAGATTGTGCCAATTAACGCGAGTAGCTGGAACGGCTTGCGCCGCTCCAGCCCTCGTTGCGAAGCTTCAACTACAGATTTTCTTAACCTGCGTTATTTGATCTCGCAGGCACCGCCGGCGCCTTCGATTTCTTCCTTCAGCTTTTCGGCATCTTCTTTCGAAATGCCTTCCTTGATGGCCTTTGGAGCGCCTTCGACCATGTCTTTGGCTTCCTTCAGCCCCAAACCCGTAGCGGCACGGACGACTTTAATCACGGGGATCTTATTACCCCCATCACCGGTCAGAACAACGTCAAACTCCGTCTGTTCTGCCGCAGCTGCTCCGCCGCCCTCGTCGCCACCAGCCGGACCAGTGACCATCACTGCCCCGCCACCTGCGGGCTCGATGTTGTGAGCTTCCTTCAGATAGTCCACAACCTTCTTGGCTTCCAGCAGAGTCAAACCGACAATCTTGTCGCCAAGTTCTTTTGTTGCACTGTCAAATTCCGTCGATTCTGCTTCAGCAGTAGACATTTGTCCTTACCTTTCGTTTCTGTAAAGAAGCTATCGCAATCAAAACTGTCGCCCCGCCCAAACAACTTGTGGCGGAACCCAGCGATTATTCATCTTCGCCTGAAATCTTTTTCAGGCAACCAGCCAGCAGGCCACCGGGACCCTGCATCGCACCTGCCAGTTGTGCCCCCGGCCCGAGCAGGCACCCGGCAATCTGGCCGATAAGTTCAGTTCGCCCGGGGCTCTTACTCAGCTTATCAACGCCTTCAGCATCCAGCCCCTGTCCCTCAACGGTAGCCCCCTTGATTGACAGCTGTTCGAGCCGCGTGGCCCAGCCTGTTATTTCCTTCGAGAGAGCGACAACGTCGTCGCCTCCCCAACACAATGTCGACGGCCCGGCCAGCACCGCATCAAGACCCTGAACGCCAAGACGTTCCAGAGCATTCTTCGCAATAGAGTTCTTGACAGTCAACGCGCTGATATTTGACTCACGAAGCCCCAGACGCCACTCATTTGCAGAGATTGCGTCCAGCTTCGAACAATCAACAACCAGAAAATCACGGGCCTCCCCGAGCCTCGACTGAATGTCCTCAATCAACATGTCTTTAATTTGACGACTCATATGACAACCTTACGAATTCCAATGCAACCAACTCAACGCGGCAGAAACCAACTAGACAGCCACGGAAATGGACGGACTCATGGTGCCTGAAATACTCAATCCACGCATGTAAATACCCTTGGAAGTCGATGGCTTCATAGCGAGAACAAACTGCAGCAGAGCTCCGATATTCTCGCGCAGCTGACTCGACTCGAAGGACATACGCCCAACAACGCAATGCACATTACCACCAGCATCAACCCGAAACTCCACCTTCCCTGCCTTGTACTCCTTAACGGCTGTCGCAATATCCTGCGTGACAGTACCGGCACGCGGAGACGGCATCAGACCTCGCGGCCCCAACACCCGCCCCAACGGCCCTACCACACCCATCATGTCCGGTGCTGCAATTGCCACATCAAACTCAAGCCAGCCATCCTTAATCTTATCCGCCAGATCTTTGCCACCCACGTTGTCCGCACCCGCAGCCTCCGCAACCGCCACATTATCGCCCTGAGCAAACACGACGACGCGCTGAGCCTTCCCAATTCCGTGAGGCAACACAATTGACCCACGGACCATCTGATCCGCCTGCTTGGGGTCAACACCCAGCCGCAACGCCACTTCCACAGCCTGATCAAAGCCGCATGGCTTAACGCCCTTGGGAAGATTCTTATCCAGAGACTTCAGAGCATCAACAGCCGCATCCAATTCCAGAACCTCGTAACCGGCAGCCTTCTTCAGCAGAGCTGCCATTCGCTTTGAGCGACGCGCCATGACTTCACCTAAAATCCCAACAATAAGCCAAAACGGATGCCAACAAGAACACAACTAGTCGACCACTTCCAGCCCCATACTTCGAGCAGTACCGGCAATCACCTTTACAGCCTGCTCTACCGAACTGCTGTTCAAATCCGCGTACTTAACTTTTGCAATCTCTTCCAACTGCGACGAAGTGACAGTACCCACCTTATTCAACAGCGGATTGGACGACCCCTTGGCAATGCCGGCCGCCTTCTTCAGCAACACAGCCGCCGGGGGACTCTTCAACACGAAGTCAAATGAACGATCATTGTAGACGCTGATCACAACAGGAACGGTTGTTCCCATCTGATCACGAGTCTGATCGTTAAACTGCTGGACAAATTGCCCAATATTGACGCCATGCGGCCCCAGCGCGGTACCCACAGGAGGCGCAGGGGTAGCCTGCCCGCCAGTTACCTGTACTTTAATTTCCGCAACAAGCTGCTTGCCCATAGCCAGCAAACCCAGATCCAAAGTTAAACAGACTCAACTTGCCAGTGATCCAACTCAACTGGCGTGGAACGACCAAAGATTTCGATAAGCACAGACACTTTGCCATTGTGCTCATCAATCCCCTCAATCGTCCCCTCAAATGCTTCAAATGTCCCTTCGCGAATCTTCACAATATCACCCTGTGAAAACTCAATCTTAACCTTCGGTGCGGCCCCTGCATCCTCCTCAGCCTTACCAAGCATCCGATCAACCTCGAACTGCTCCATAGGCATTGGCTTTCCGGCAGCTCCCGCAAAGTCACCTACACCACCGGTGTCCCGAACGAGATACCAGCTCTCATCATTCAGGACCATATTGATCATTATGTAACCAGGAAACAGCTTACGATCATGCTCGCGAGCCTTGCCACTCCTGGTATCCACCACCTTCTCGGAAGGAATCATAA
>Ga0315331_10000212_pt1 | contig 37219 bp, 28 predicted proteins | sample M160m34915metaG_FD_203456 | JGI IMG/M metagenome (GOLD analysis project Ga0315331, IMG submission 203456) | Ammonia-oxidizing marine archaeal communities from Monterey Bay, California, United States - M1 60m 34915 | ecosystem: Environmental > Aquatic > Marine > Intertidal zone | place: USA...
CGAGTTGCAGCGCAGCAACCTATACAAGAAACTCGATCGCTACGGACTCAAGTAGCCGCCGACCAAAGCCGGCTGTCAGCTCGCGCCATCAGCGCGATACCAGGACATCATCCTGGCACCCGCGGAATCGCAGAAAACCGCCGCGCGAACGAGCACGGCGACTGACGACTGGGCTACTCGGCTTTGGCTGGGATCTTGACCTTTTGGCCGATGCGGAGGTCACCGAGATCAGGCACATCTGGGTTCAAGCTCTCGATCGCCTCAACCATCTTCGGCGCATTAGCCTTGCCGTAACGCCTGGTCGCGATACGCCAAATCGAGTCGCCATCCTTGACCTTGTAAGTCACAACTCCAGCATCCGCCTCAACTGCACCAGCAGCGCCACTGCTGAAATCGGATGGCTTCGGACCAGCCGCAGAAACGGCAAAGCCCGAGCGCGTCACAGACGCACGAGGCATGCCATCTGCGATAACCGGTTGCGAGGAGTTCTTGACCGTCGAGTCCATCAACGTCCGACCAGTGCCCGCAACCAAGCTGCGCGACGAGGCTGCTTGAGCCTCAATGATCTCGGCAAGCACTTCATCGTCTACCCACGGGACCATGATTTCGCGGCCAGCTATCAGCGTGACCGTATCTTCATTGAGCTGAAGCGCTTCTTCGTGGTAGTCGCGGGCTTCTTGTTCGCCACCCGGAGTAACGGGGCACCAACGCTTCACCAACTTTGGAAACGAATCGTTGGACTTAACCGTCACCCAACGAGCAATGCGTTCGCGGCGGCTCTCACCAAGCACGCGAGCAACAACATCGCTGGCGTTATATGGCTTGGCGTTGAGCGGCTGCTCGGCCGAGGCACTAGCACTCAGCTCCGCAGCTTTCGCCTTAGCCTTCGATTCGGCATCAGCCTTAGCCAACTCGGCATCGGACTTGGACGCCTGCAGAATATCACTGAGGCCGTTCGACGTGTTCTCCTGCGCCTTTGCAGCAACGGCCGGGTCGTTGCCGAACAGAACCGCAATAACAAGGATCAGAGCGAGAAAGCTCGTGACCGCGTAAACCAACAACCGTTCGTTTTGCTTCATAGTTGCCCTCCGGTCGAAGTCCATTCGACCTGATCGATAGGAATCGATCGAACCGTGCGCGAGTGAATACACGATCTCGCGAGAGCGACTCGCATTGACCGGATCGTGATCCACTCCAGTTACTCGTAACCTGCCCAGCTGCGACCGTTGGCCGCAACCAGTCACTGAACCAGCAGCAGCCGGCCCAGCAATGCCATCGGGATGACCGCCCAACGACGCAGAGAATGCTACGGCAACTCAGCCTGAGCACCAAGCACTCGACCAACGAAGTTCTCTCGCGCGCCAACGCGCGACGACGTCAACGGCCCGTTCGATGCTCGATGATCCGGGTATCCTCGGGCACATCAAACGCAACCGACGGCGCGTCTTTCGGATTCCTGCGCACATTCCGCAACTCGATCACAACGAGATCACCGGAATGATCGCGATACGCCACAGAACGTAGCGCGACGTTCGGACCACCCTTGGCCCCAACAATCACAGCAAACGTCACCACGAGTTCCCGTAGACGCTCACGCACCTCGACACCCTTGGGCTCGAGGCTAATCACCGCCGTCTCAGAGCCAGTCACGGCTGGCTGCTTACCGGCTTCGGCAGCGACCTCAGCGACCATTAATCCGGTCACATCGAACTCTTTCAGCAAGCGGTCAGCATCTCCCCCGACGGCAGCAAACAACCCCAGCGACAAGTCTGGACCCTGTAAAGTGAATCGCTCCAAACGTTTACGACTTGGTCGAAACACTTCATAGAGCTCTTCCGTGAGCCGGACAATCGACGTGCGCGGCTTCTTCGCTCGAAAGACGACACACGCCGGCTTACGCCGAAACAAGAAACCGCCGCTGCTTCGCAAGGGCCTCTTGCTGAGCGCCGTCGTGCGCGTTTGCACGTAGTCCGCAACCAGAACCTGCACGGACTTGCTGGCCTTGGCATGACCTTGCAACAACTCGACAGCTCGGGCTTGCTGCTGGTCGGTGACCCTAGGCTTTTCCTGCGGAGGCAAGGGTTCGCCTTGCGGCTTCTGTGCCACGACATTCGCAGCCAGACAGCCAAGCAAACAGATCGCCGAAAGCTGCAGCATCATTGCTTCATCCTAAACAAAATCGCCCCAGAGGGACTTCGCAACAGACAAGGAATCTGCCCATCGCGACACCGAGCGAACGACGACAGGGTCGCGATCGCCGTGCGGCACACGTTGGCACCAAGGTCTCAGCCTCCAAGATCAACGCTATTGTCGCGCGCAAACTCTTGCGCCGACTCATAGCCAGCATCCGCGTGGCGCATGATACCGGTGCCCGGATCACAGGTGAATACGCGCTGGATTCGCGCGGCAGCCTCGTCCGTGCCGTCAGCAACTGTCACCTGACCAGAGTGGATCGACTTACCCATCCCAACACCACCACCGTGATGAATCGACACCCAAGTTGCGCCTGAAGCCACATTAAGCATGGCATTGAGCAACGGCCAATCAGCGATCATGTCACTACCGTCCTTCATCGCTTCGGTTTCGCGATAGGGCGAAGCCACCGAGCCACAATCGAGGTGGTCGCGACCAAACACGATCGGCGCCGAGATCTCCCCCGTCTTGACCAACTCATTGACGGCTAGGCCAAAGCGATGACGCTCGCCATAGCCAAGCCAAAGGATTCGCGACGGCAAACCCTGCCAGGCAATCTGCTTTTGGGCCTTTTTGATCCAGTTGCGCAAGGATTCGTTGTCGCCAAACATCTCGAGCGCGAGTTCATCAGTGCGCGTAATGTCCTTGGGGTCGCCACTGAGTGCCACCCACCGGAATGGACCGCGACCAGCACAGAACAGCGGGCGAATGTACTCTGGAATGAAGCCAGGGATACGGAAGGCATCCGCAACACCATGGTCACGTGCTTCGGTGCGGATGTTGTTGCCGTAATCAAAAGTGATCGCGCCCATTTCCTGCAACTCGAGCATTAAGGACACATGCTTCGCGACGGTCCGTCCTGATTCCTCAAGATACTTCTTCGGATCGGACTCACGCAGTTCGTTGGCTTGCGCAACCGTCATGCCATCGGGGATGTAGCCAACCAGCATGTCGTGCGCCGATGTCTGGTCGGTCAACATGTCCGGCACGGCTTTCTCGTCGCGCATCACCGTTAGCAATTCCGTTGCATTGCAGCAGACGCCGATCGACCACGGTTCACCGGCTGCAGCTTTCGCCTGTGCCGCGGCAATCGCCGCCTTAGGGTCATCGATACGCTCATCGAGGTACTTAGTTTCAAGCCGCTTATCGATGCGCCATCCCTCGGCATCGGCCGCGAGGCACACACCCCCAGCCATGGTGATCGCCAACGGTTGCGCGCCGCCCATACCACCAAGGCCAGCGGTCACGACCAATTTGCCTTTCAGATCGCTCTGGAAATGCTGCTTGCCTGCCGCGACCAACGTCTCGTAGGTGCCCTGCACGATGCCTTGGCTACCAATGTAGATCCAACTACCGGCCGTCATCTGGCCATACATCATCAATCCGAGTGCGTCGAGACGGCGGAACTCATCCCAATTGGCCCAGTCACCAACCAAGTTGCTGTTTGCAATCAATACACGCGGGGCATCGGTGTGCGTCTTGAAGACACCAACACACTTGCCGGACTGCACCATCATGGTTTCATCAGGCTGCAAGCGACGCAGCGTCGCCAGAATCTTATGCAACGCTTCGGGGTTACGAGCCGCCTTACCAAGACCGCCGTACACGATCAGCTTTTCAGGATCCTCCGCGACCTCGGGATCCAGGTTGTTCTGGACCATGCGGTACGCCGCTTCGATCTGCCAATTCGAACAAGTCAGCTCCGTGCCACGAGGCGCCCGATATTCACTCATACTGCTAGATTGGCGAGCGCGCGCAGTCGAGGCAACAACAGTCCCAAAGACGTTCGCTAGATTCGCATCGAGCGCCGAACTTTAGGCCCACCCAAGCTGCAGGGATATTTTGCAGGCCGCTAATTTTTGCAGATCTAGCAATCCAACAACAACCCAATCCCAACGGCATGATGCGCCGCCAGGGTTCCCGCACCAACTCCACGGTGCTCCGCACTTGCTAGCGCGGAAACGTCAACTCGACCGTCTGCTGCTGGCCTCCACGCAAGAACGTCACCGTCTTTTTCTTCGTGCCACCAGCCAGTGCACGGCGCAGATCACGCTGTGACTTAATTGCCGACCCGGCGAGCTTGACGAGTTTGTCGCCAACCTTGAGCCCAGCCTTCGCTGCGACGCTGTCCTTCGTAACCACTCCGATGGTGACGCCGTCGTCACCCAATTGCACACCGAGAACCCGGCGACTACGGCGTGCTCCGCCGCTGAAACCACGACGCACCTTCATGTTCTCGCGCGTCAACAACTCCGGAAGATTCGCAAGGCCCCATGCTCCAGTTGCGGCAACCACCGAAGAATGCCGTTGGTATTCGGGGATCGCAGCGCCATAGGTATCGTATTGGGTGTGATGCGTATGCGTGTAGTTCGCACGGCCCGCTTGGTCCCAGAAAAAGCCTGGCACCCCAACTGCAGTGAATGCTTCATGATCACTGCCAATCGGCGTAAAGGCAGAGATCTCGCGGATACGGAACGGCATCTCTTTGGACAGCGTCAGCACATGCTCGAACGCAATTTCTAACTGCGGCCGCATCTCCGGCATGCCAGCAATGGCGGACAAATAGTTGGTGCCACCATCGTGAACCAAACTAGCGCTGTAGTTCGGCATCTCACCCTTGTGCTTCTGAACCCACGCACGCGAACCGAGCAATCCTTGCTCTTCGCCACTCCAAAGCATGAAGCGAATACTCCGGCGCGGCTTGGAACCAAGCGCCATCAATAAGCGCGCGGCCTCCAGCGTCGTCGCGGTCCCCGTGCCGTTGTCGGTCGTGCCCGTCGCACCATCCCAACTGTCGAGATGGCCGCCAACAACTACGAACTGATCCGGGAACTCGGTGCCAACGATGTCGGCGATCACGTTATGAAGCGGGATCGGCCCCTTGCGGAAATGGTTACGAATGTCGAACTCGACCTCGACCTCCGCGCCAGCATCAAGCTGATCGATGATGGCCTCGTAAGAATCATTCTTGAGCCGCACCATCGGCAGATTCGGCAAGCTGTCCATGTCACGGCTGGGGCGACCGCCAGTCAGCAACAGTTCACCACGACGGCCAGAACGCCCAGTCACAAAGCCAAAGCCACCTTCCGCTTCCATCGCCTTGGTGAGTTTCGCCAACATGCGCCCCCCGGGATTCAGCATCCAAACGTGATGCAATTTCCCCTTCATTGCCGCCAGCGCCTCATCATCAGCTGGCGCCAAGACCACGACACCGCGTGATGGCCCCTTAGTTCCTGCCGTCCACGCGTTGGTATTACAGACGAACTCCATCTCAAGGGGCTTGGTCATGCGGCCCCACCACGGACCGCGATTGAAGCCAACCGCGTATTCCCCCCACTGCTCCAGCCGCGCGTTCTCAATGCCAAAGCTCTGGAACTTATCGACAGCCCACTCGCCCGCCGCAGTCAGATTGTCCGAGCCCGTTAGGCGTGGACCAATGCGATTAACCAACTGATCAAGGTGCGCCATCACCTGAGAGTTTTCGAGCCCCTCCTTCTTGATGATGGCGAATTGCTCAGGCGTGACCTGAGCAAGCAATGGGGCCGAGACGGCGAGAATAACCAGGGATCGTGCGAGCAACATCGCCAGCAACAATAAGCGCCCCGGCGAACAAGTGCTGCATTGGCATGTATCACGCAGGTCGCGTCTTTGCCGCCCCCAGCGATTCTAGACTGCGAGCGGGCCTATCTTCTTATGCACAGCCGCAATCAACGAGCCGTCGACGACCAACTCCTCAGCCATCGCTAGGTCTGGAGCCAAGAAGCGATCACCCTCGAGCGGCGCAATCTTCTTGCGAACAGCCTTGAAGGCTGCCTGCACGCCAGCACCCGGCTTCAATTTATCGCCAAGATCTAAACCCTGGGCACCACACATGATCTCAACACCCAAGACCTTAGCCGTATTCGCAACGACCACCGACGCGAAGCGCGCAGCCGTCACCCCCATCGAAACGTGATCTTCGCGGTTGGCGCTAGTCGGAATCGTGTCGACACTCGCCGGATGCGCCAGAGTCTTGTTCTCACTGGCAAGCGATGCCGCGACCACCTGCGGAATCATGAAGCCGCTCTCCAGCCCTGGGTCCTTAGCCAAGAACGCCGGCAAACCCGAAATGTCGGGGTTGACCATCTGCTCGATACGGCGCTCGCTGATGTTGGCCAACGTACTGACGGCAATCTTCACGAAGTCCATAGCCTGACTCACCGGTTGACCATGAAAGTTGCCAGCACTGATGATCGCGCCGGGGAACACCAGTGGGTTGTCGGTCACCGAGTTTGCTTCCGTAACCAACACCTCCAGGCCATAGCGCACGCCATCCTTGGCTGCCCCATGCACCTGCGGAGAACAACGCAACGAGTAGGCGTCCTGCACCTTCTCGCAGTTCTTGTGGCTAGGCATAATCTCGCTGCCCTTAAGCATCGTGCGCAAGTTCGAAGCCGTCGCTTGCTGGCCCTCGTGCGGACGCACATTGTGCACACGCGCATCGAAGGGCTTCTCACTACCACGCAACGCTTCGACAGTCATGGCACACGCGATGTCAGCGACGCGACACAGCTGCAAGGCCTGATCGACAACCAGGCAACCGATCGCGGTCATTATCTGAGTACCGTTAATGAGAGCCAACCCCTCCTTCTCGCACAAATCGAGCGGCTTGCGCTTCAACTTCTTGAGCGCAGCAGCACCGCTGAGGACTTTGCCTTCATGATGCACTTCGCCAAAGCCAATCAACGGCAAAGCCATGTGGCTCAGCGGCGCCAAGTCGCCAGATGCTCCAACCGAACCTTGGCTCGGAATCACCGGAATCATGTCCGCGTTCCACAGAGCAATCGCTTGCTCAATCAACTTGCGACGCACACCCGAACTGCCAAGCGCCAAATTATGAATACGAAGAGCGAACGCCAAGCGGCTCTGCTCGATGGTCAATGGTTCACCAACACCAGTCGCATGGCTCAGCAACAAGTTCTTCTGTAACTGGCCGAGTTGGTCATCAGGGATACGCACCCCTGCGAGCTTTCCAAAGCCAGTGTTGATGCCATACATCGTCGCCCCCTTCTTGACCGCCTTATCGACGATGGCGCGACACTTATCGATACGAGCCTTGCTCTTGTCGGTTAGCGCAATGCGATTCTTAGGCCGGCTCAGGTCAACCAGGGTCGTGAGCGGGAGGGTAGGTTCGCCAAGTAGGATCTTTGCCACGCGCGGAGACTAGCGCGGAGACCCCCCGCAAGCCACGAGGCTGTTGTTCTCGATCTGCCCTGGGGGGCCACGATTTGGCCTGACGAGCACCTGCTCTGCACGAAGTGCTCTACCATCCGAGGATTCGAAGCGGCAACAACGGGAGAGACAAAGCTCTTATCGGGCGCCGCCTACGACGGCCCGTGCACATGCCCCGGCAACGGCTGACACGGAAGAATGCGCAGTCTAGCGCGACTGCGGCTCAAGCTTCAGCGGTGGCGCCGACGGCACCAAGAAGAACCGGCCAATCGCGACATCGAATCGCGTCCCGTCTTCTCGCTCAAACGTGTAGGAGCCTTCCATCGTGCCCCAAGCAGTCGGCAGAGGGCAGTAACTAACGTAGCTGTAGTCTTCGCCAGCGGCGAGACTGGGGTGTTCACCAACCACGCCACGACCACGCACTTCTTCGCGCTGACCTTCGCCATCAACAATCAGCCAGTGGCGTGACAACAGCCGCACCGTCCCCTCGCCAATATTGCTCATCGTGATCTTGTAGCGAAACACGAAGTTCTGCATCACGTCGTGATCATCATCACTGAGCGAAGCGGCATAGAACTCACGCGGCAGCGCTTCTTGCGGCATATACTCAGCCGCCGCAGTGATGCGGATGCCTTCGGTCGTTCGTTCGGATTGCTGCGAGCTAGTCATTTGAGTCCCTGAGCGAGTTGCCGAGAATAGGCACTAAGAGCAAAAAAGCGAGAGGCTCTCGACCAGTTGCGGTCGAGAGAGGTGACGCGTCTTTGCCCGTATGAGCTAACGGCGACTAGTGACCCGCAGGCTTGCCGCCCTTTTTAAACTTCAGCGTAATATCAGCAGCAACGAGTTCGAACGTGTCTCCCGCAACCTTGCCAATCCACTTATCGCCCTTGCCATGGCCCATCAGTTCCGAATTGACGGTCAGAGATTTGGTCGCGGCGTCATACGCATAGGTGTTTTCACCCGCAGCATGGTCGTGCGTACCATCGTCCCGCGGCGCCAAGTGCACGCTAATTCTATCGCTCGGACCATCGAAAGTGATCGTCATGCCAACCGCATCCGTGCCAGTTTCCTGCGCCCAATTACCAGCCATCGGACTCGTCTCGCCAGCAGCCCCCCCGCACGCAGACAGGAGAAGCAAGACGGGGAAAAGCAGGTGACGCAGGTTGATCATAATTCTGAGTCGCATTCTGGCAAACAAACTGCAAGTTGCCACCCCCCACAATCAGATCGGGGCGACTTCTTCGCAACTTGGGACGATCAGCCCACTGGCAACAATCAAACCAACTCGCCTTGCAGAGCGCTGCCTAGATCGTCCGCAACCACGTGCCCCTTTTCGTTACGTCGCAGCTGGCACACAGCTACGTCCGGATCGTGAGTGAAAAACAGTCGCCCCGAACGCGCAACCACGTCATCTAGCAGCGCAGCCTTCTCATCGATCAACAACTCTGGGAATCGGTCGTAACCCATCGTGATCGCCCGCCTCACCCATGGCACACCCGGGATCAAGTCTGCACAGAAGACGACGGGACCTTGCTCGCCCTGGATCTCGGCCAGCAACATGCCAGGTGTATGACCATCGCTCCTATGCAATCGATAGTCACCCCCGAGCGTCTCGGATTGATCCCCCGCCACACGCTCCAACCGGCCGGTCGCTTCGAGCAACTCCTGCAACTCTGGGATAAAGCTCTTGCGGTCTCTTGCGTGTGGGGAAATCGCGCGCTGCCAAGCATCTTCACCAACAACATAACTCGCGTTGGCAAAAACCAATTCGGCGGCGGCCCCATCACAATGAGCAGCAAGCACACCGCCGGCATGATCAAAGTGCAGATGCGACAACACCACGACATCGATATCGGCGGGCTGCACGCCGACCGCTGCCAAGTTGCGCAACAACACATGCTCGCTCTCTTGCACACCGTATCGCTCACGCAACTCGGGCGGGAAGAAGGCCCCGATACCAGCCTCAAACAGAATGGTCCGATCCCCGTCCTGAACCAGCAAGCAACGGCACGCTAGGTCAATACGATTCTCTTCGTCGACGGTTGCCCAGTGAGACCACATAGCTTTGGGCGCGTTCCCAAACATCGAACCGCCATCTAGCTTCTGTGAGTTTCCGAGGATGGACCAACAACGCTTACTCATTTTTTCTCCCTGCTGTTACTTGCTGCGTGCGACCGCACAGACAGCGCAATCTCGTGCGCCACCTTCTTGAGCCGAACCCCTTCGAGGTTACACATGATCGCTATACCAATACGATCGTCAGGCATCATGCATAGCATCGTACTGACGCGTGACTGCGCCCCACTATGTTGCACAAACCGCTGCCCCCGAACCGTCTGCAGCCCAAAGCCAAGGCCACAACCAATCAACTTGCCATCGGCTCTCTTCTGCCTTGTCCACATCTCGGCCAGAGTTTCCGGTTTGAGCAATCGACCCGCCATCACCGCGGATGCAAACCGCGCCAAGTCCTTTGCAGAAGAGCACAAGCCACCGCTACCTAACTTGTAGCTGCTATCCATCAACTTGCTGTTCTGCAACTGGCCCAGCTGACTCGCCCCCACGGGCCCTCGTCTCAAGACATAGCCCTGAGCACGGCCCTTGATAATGCGTCGCTGGTCATCATCCTGAAGGCTCGGAGCCTCACACGGAATCGCAATGCGTTGCTTTAATACTGCGCCAAATGACTGGCCGTATCCTGATTCCACTACGGCAGCCACTAGATTGAAGCCAAAGCTACTATATCTATATTTGGTGCCAGGCTCGTGCAGCAATGGGTCCTTGGCAAAACGTGCAAGCCCAGCGATCTGATTCGGATATCGGCGCGTGCTCTCGCCCTCCATCAACTTGTAGTGACGGACGCCGCCCAAATGGGCAAGCAGCTGACGGGTCGTGACCGGCCAGCGCTTCTTAGGCCAAGCAGAAAGGAAGCTGCCGACATCGGCGTCCAGATCGAGCTTACCTTGCTCGACAAGCTGCATCGCCAACACAGCAGTGATGGGTTTGGAGACCGACGCCAATCGATAGACTGTGTCCTCCGTAGCGACCACGTCATTCTCGACATCGGCAAACCCAAATCCTTCGGCGTAGACGAACTCGTCCCCGACCACAACTGCGCACGACAGCCCAGGAATACTCGCCTCGGCGATCTTGGATTGGAGCGCCGCCCGTATCGATGAGGAGTCCACGCTCTGGCTCGACAGAGGCGCCAACAAAATCGAGGATGACAACAACAGCAGAGGAAACTGAGCAGTGAGTCCGTTCATGGCAATGATCCGGGTCGGGTGGGTCAGATTACCCTGCTCTCGCTTTGCCTTCTGCGGATTATCTACAACAGAATAAACCAGGCCGGCCCCTCAGGCCCCAGGCACGGTCCGCAACACCGCCGGAGCCTTCTCCAATCAATCAGCCCCTCCTGTAAGAACGATCCATCCAGATCATTGCACCGAGCGCCCAAGCAGGGCACGCTCCTGGCATGACTGGTCCTGAATCCCTACGCCCACCCAAGCGCCTCGCCGCGCGCGTGGTGCCGTATTGGATCATCGGCGACGGCTTGACCTCATCCGTATTAGCTGGAATGGCTTGGTTCCTCGGCCGACCAGTGCTCGACGACAACTGGGATCACTGGTCACCTCTGCTTGAGAACGTCCTGCTCGGCATCTGCCTGGGCGCCGTCGCGCTTGCGCTTTGCATTCCACCTCTCAACTACGCGCGCTGGCGATACGGCTTCGTTGGCGACCTGCTACTGATGCGCTACGGCATCTTGTTCGTCGAAGAACGAGCTGTTCCCGTGCGACGGATGCAACACGTAGACTTAGTGCGCGGACCAATCGAACGCGCCTTCGGCTTGGCGACACTGGTCGTGTTTACTGCCGGAAACGAAGGATCGGCCTTCCGGGTACCAGGCCTACCTGTCCAAGAAGCTCAAGAGCTGCGCGATCGAATCGTGCAGATGCGCGGTGACGGACGACTCTGATCCTCCGCCGCTGCCCTCCGATCTGCCATCGGATCCGCCTCCACCAGCGACGCGGCACGCGGATGCAGTCCCGGCCGACCCGTGGACCGAGCACACCCCTGTACCAAACGAGCCTACGAACGAACTCCCAGCAAGCGCGAACGATGACAACCAAGTCATCGTGCTCGCAAAGGGTCACCTGCACCCGTCGATCCTGCTGCTGCGCCTAATCGATGCACTGCGACAAGCTGCCTTCCTGACGGTCCTCGGCATCTTCTCCAATCGGTGGTTCTTGGCTGCAGCCCTCGCGGTCTTCCTAATGACCCTGGCCTACTCGGTCATTCGTTACCTAACCCTGGAATACGTACTGACCCCCGAGGAGCTCCGCATCCGCGAAGGCCTCCTACACCGTCAAGAAAGGCGTATCCCCCTCGACCGCATCCAAGACCTTGGCTTCGAATCGACACTGTTGCGACGGGCCCTTGGCCTTGCCGTCGTGTTAGTTGAGACAGCTTCAGGGCGAGGAGTCGAAGCGAAACTCGATGCATTGTCGCGCGCCGATGCCGAACACCTGCGTGAAGTACTGATCTCAGCCAGACCGACTGGCAGCACCACAGCAACAATCGGTGGAGCGACTAGCAGCACGTCTGAGGACGATGGTAATCCAAACATCCATCAGCACAACGAAGATGAAAACGCGGCAAACGGGGTCACCCCAACGCCATCGCCAACACCTGACGTTGAATGGCTGGTGCACCGCACCACAACGCGCGAGCTGTTGATTCGCGGCGCAACCGACATGCGCTTATCAGCGTTCGCGGTGTCCGGCTATGCAGCCTACGAGCTTGCCAACCAACTTGGCTTCCTCACGCAACTCGCGGGCATTGCCAGCAGCTTCCAGGCCTGGATCGCCTCGCTCTCGCCAGTGTTACTGATGACTTTACTGGCAAGCCTGCTGTTCTTGGTCATGGCACTAGGCATCGTCACATCGACAGTCGGAAACCTAGTTCAGTTCCACCGATTCGAGATGGTTCTCCGCGGAAACGTGCTGCAACGGCGATTCGGCTTACTGACAACCCGCCAAAAAACGCTGCCGCGAGCACGGGTCCAGCGCGTCACGATCGAACAAACGTGGTTGCGTCGCCTCTGTGGCTACGCCGTCGTCAAAGCAGACTCCGCCGGCGGCAGCCGCACCGACGGCCAGGACGTCAGCGCCGGCTGGGACGTCGTCGTACCGATGACCAAGGCAACGACTGCGCACGCGTTGCTTCCAGCCCTTCTACCCGGAATCGAAGACACCCGTTTCAGCTGGCAACAAGGCTCACGCAAGCTCATCGCCCGTTCGGCAATGCAAGGCGCGATCCTTGCTGGCATCGCGATTAGCGGGCTGTGGTGGCGAGTCGAAATCAACGCGCTGTTTGCGCTGTTGTTGATTCCGCTGTGGACCGCGATGGGAGTATTGGTATGGCGCAACCTCGGCTGGGCGCGCGGCGAGGACTTCTTCGCATTACAGCACGGCATCATCGGCAAGAACTTCGCCTGTGTGCCGACTGCCAAGGTGCAAGCTGTCGTCGTGCGACAAGGTGTCGTCGGCCAACTGCTCGGCTTGGCCGACCTAACGGTGTACGTCGCCGGCGGTAGCCCAACGCGCATCCCCGACCTGACGCTACGCGATGCGCGCACGCTGTGCATCGAGCTGTCCGAACGGGCAGGTATCGCTGCTGCGAGTGACTGGTAGCGCCCCGAAATCCACCTCTTTCGCGCGGCCAAATCCCACCACCACCGCGCCGCGCATTCGCGACGGCCACGCTTGGCGATCGGCAACTTACTGAGAAGCGATCCGTCAATTTATGCCACCGTCAACGATCCCTGCACACTAGGGATGATGTGCAGGTACCAACAATCACAATCGGCTGCGGCATGGTGCAGGGCGTTGATGCTGTCCCCGTACAAGTGGAAGCAACTTGCAGACACGCGGGTGACGGCACTCCGCGACTACTTGGCCTCGTCGACACATGCGTGCGCGAGGCTTATCACCGTGTCCTGCAAGCGTTCTTCGCACTTGACCTACCACCACCGCGCGGAGTCACAACCGTCAACTTCGCACCAGCGGCGCTCAAAAAGCACGGCAGCGGCTTCGACCTACCGCTAGCACTCGCGCTCGCCGGAGCCGCGGGCCTGTATCCACCCGAGCAAGCTAACAGCCTGTTCGCATTTGGTGAAATCAGCTTGCGAGGCCAAGTGCTACCAGCGCGTGGCGCCGTCAGCGTGGCCATCGCCGCACAACAACAGCAAGCCACCGCCATGCTGTGCAGCCCCACTGACGCCACGAACTGCTCGGTAGTCGAAGGCCTACCGCTATACGGAGCCTCGACTCTGGCCGACGCCATTTACTGGTTGGCCGGCCGCCGCGAGCTACCACCACCGCTCGCACCAACTCCGCGAGCCACTGCAACCGTGCCAGACCTGGGAGATCTACGTGGGCACACGACCCCTAAGCTGGCCCTAACGGTGGCTGCGGCCGGCGGCCACAACCTGCTGTTCTCGGGTCCACCCGGTACCGGCAAGAGCGCAATGCTACGCCGCTTACCCGGGATCCTGCCGCCACTCGCCGCACGCGAACAACTTGCGGTACTACAGGTACATGCCGCGGCGGGACAGCCACTCGAATCGCTGGGCACAACACAGCGACCACTGCGTGCGCCACACCACACCAGTTCAGCGGCGAGTCTGCTAGGCGGAGGTTCCAACGTCCGCCCGGGCGAAGTGACACTGGCCCATCACGGCGTGCTATTCCTCGACGAGTTGCCCGAGTTCCGGCGCGATGTATTAGAGGCCATGCGACAACCGCTCGAAGACGGCACGGTCACCGTCGGGCGTGCAACGGGCACCGTTACCATGCCCGCACAGTTCTTACTAACAGCGGCAATGAACCCATGCCCTTGTGGCTATCTTGGCCATCGTCAACGACCGTGCTCGTGTACACCTGCAGCAATCGCGCGCTACCGCCGCCGATTATCTGGCCCACTACTTGACCGACTCGACTTGCAAGTCGAGGTGCCATCGCTAACGCCCGCCGAGCTACGTTGCGGCGTCGAGCCCGAGGGCACGACCGCAAACCTTCGGGAACGCGTCATGATTGCCTACGAGCGACAACTGCATCGCCAATCCTCTAACGGCGGTTTCACCCCCAACGCGCGCCTCAACGATCAACACTTGCTCAACTCATGCGCCGCCAATACCGCCGCAATGAATGCGCTCGATGATGTGCTGAAACGTCACCAACAAAGTCCGCGGGGTCGAGTCAGATTACTACGCCTGGCTCGCACGCTCGCTGATCTTAATGACTGCCAAAACGTTCGCGAAGTCGACATCTGGCAAGCATCTGTCTTACGCGGCTTCCGCACGCCTGCGGCCATGTGACGAGCTTACGATCGCCCGATGAATCGACAGACAACCATGGGTGCTACACTCACGACGCCTAACACAACGAAGAGAAGTCAGCAGCCGTCTCAAAGCTACCGCTCGCGAATATCAGGACACGGCAGACCATTTCATCGGATCGTAGCGATCACGTGAAATGGCTTACTTAGGAATGCGGACGCCGTCTTGATTACCCGGCTTGCTAATCCGAGGCGCTGGCGTTGGCGCTGGCACAGGTCCGCTTGGTAGACGGGCACGGCCGCTACGTCGATCACGCAATGGGCCTTGCCGCTTCGGATTCAGACTGGCCGAATCAAGCTCAACCGTGCGCCGCACAAAATCAAAGTCCGCAGCGAGTTCATCCCAGGCACGTTTCGGAGCACGACAGATGAGCACCAAGAACCGAGTGCCGAACGGAATAACATCGATCATAGCACGATCGATGTTGCGTGAATCGGTCGCCGAAAGACGAATCGCTCGACGCCCACGCAGTTCGACACTGTGACGACTGTCGACTTGCAGATTCGGATAGAGCAACAGGAACCAGTTGGAAACAGCGTCCGCTGCGGTGTCTAGCACAGTGTCGCTTGGCAGGTGATCCAGCAGCGACAAGCGCACCTCAGCTTCGTAAGCCTCGGACTTCAACATCAAGTGACCAGCTGGCAGTGGATCAACAGCAATCCATGCGGGATTGGGAATCCACAGACCGAACTGACCATCAGCTTCGGCAACGATCGCGCTTTGAATACGGCTGACTCCAACAGCACTACGAGCGCTCACAGCACTACTTGGGATAGCCACAAGCGCTGGCCCAGCAATCTCACGACGCACGATCTTATTATTGGAATCAACCCACTCACGATTCTTCCTGACCGTGCCAGTGGCGTCCGTAACGGCTACTTCGCCAACTCGTTGTCGGGCACCGTCGACCATGATTTGGCGAGCGCCCGTGCCATCAACACGGCTGACCACCAACTGTTCATTCTTCGGGTCAAACATCGTCACTGGACCAACCACGGTCACAGCTTGCCTCGCGAGGGTTCGCGCCAACAATGGGAAGGTCGACTCGTCATTCCACGGCAATTGCCGTTCGCCGCGGCCACGAGCATCGAGATGCGTCACGAGCAACTGCTCACCATCAGCTACGGCTTCGACAATGCGCTCGTCTTCGATGCGATCAGACGACCCCATAGGATCAACGCCCGACATTTGCCCAGCCAATCGCGGGAGGCTGACCCGCTCGCGATAATAACAACGCAAGCCGCGCCCATTCTCGTCGGCGATGCACTGATTCGTAATCTGGTAACGACGTTTGCCGTTCACAAACTCGTATTCCTCATTGACGGTGAAGGTGCCGTCCTTCGCAGTCGTAATCGACGAGTGCAACCACCCTACCGAGACTCCATCAGCATCGTGAAGCACGAACCACGCGTTGTCTGGCCGCACAACAGCAGCCTTGACCGGCGCTCCAACAGAATTGCGCAGGACCTCACGGACCTGAATCCGGCTAACACCGATGGTCGCGCCACCCTCAATCTCAATCTCAACATAGCCATCAAGCTCAGACGTGATGTGCCCCACAAGCTCATCGCCATTCTTCAGCCTCAAGACGTCAAGTTTGACGCTCGTATCGGCCGGTAACGGCACGATTGGTTGAGGGTCCTGAATGAAGCAGGCAAGCAGAGGTAACAACAGGTTCATGATGAGCGGAGACTCCACCCGTTACATCGAACATCCGATGCCACTGGCTTTACCCCGATCACAAACTTGATGGCGGCGAATCACACGGTGCTACCGGATCTGCCGTGAATCCCGACAATCCACCGAGCTGGCGCCACCCAAAGAGCGCCAGCAGAGCACCAATGACCGCGATTGGGAGAACGAGCAACCAACCGCTCACGCCATATAGGTCACCCCAGAAGCGCCACCACAGGTGTCGCCCGGAACGGTCAGCCCAGTGCCCGGGAACCTTGCCATGCACCTGCTCATCAACAGCCGTCACGCCATATACGGGAACAATGCCGTGCCGACTGCCGTGCCGCGGCTTCTGGTTCTCGTCTTCAAAAAAGTTGGTGCGGGAATGCAGCGCATAGAGCCAATTCGCGACCAACGGCGTGAAGTTCGGGTGCCAACCACCGTAGTCCGCTGGATCAACGTTGGCTTCTTCATAGGTCAAATCGCCTTCTGAAACAGCTCGCGTCAAATCTGCCGTAACGGCCTGGTGTGCCAATTGCAATTGACCACGAACTGGTGCGATCACACTCGTAATGCTCACAAACCAACCAGCTAGGATGAGCACCCGCCACAAGTTTGGCCACTTGTGCCATGGCGTGGTCTGAGGCAAGACGATCACTAACAGCGCCACAACACCGGGAGTCACGTAACGAATCGCCCACGCCTGACCACCCTGCCAACCGGTTGCCTGCATGAAGATCAGCACTGGCGTGACAAACAGCACCAAGGCAAGCCAACGCAGTCTCACCTGATGACGCAGCAACACCGCATACGGAAGAGCCAGCCACAACAAAGGCGAGAACCACATGACACCACGACCAGCCCCAAAAAGGATCTTGCCAAGACCTGGTAGGGGGTTCGCCGTGAACCAATCTCCAACGGCTGGATAACCCGTAACGGTCGGATCACCAAAGCGCAGATAGTTCGTCAACAGGAACAACAATGCCAGTGGCGCGCCGCCGGCAATAAACAGCCACAGATCGCGACTGCTCTTGCGCCTTCGACAAGTGATGATCAGCAACACCGCGAAGGCGGCTACTGTTAAGGCTGTTTGGTAGCGCAACAAGACAGCGCACCCCGCCATCGCACCACCCCACCAAGCGGTATGCCGCGAGTGTGTGCCCATATACAAACGCACCATGGGCAGCAAGGCGGCCAACATGAACATCAAACCCGGTCCATCAGACAGTTGTTCGCGACCAACTGAGAAGGCCTGAGTCGCAAGCGCGATCCCAACGACAGTCCACAGAGCGTCACGCTTGGCCGCACCTAATTCGCGGGCAATGGAGAACAACAACAAGATCGATGTCGCAAAGCACAACGCAGGTAAGAACATCGAGATCACCGCCTGGGTAACCACCGGACTGCCCTCGACCCACGACCGCATTCCAGCTTTCTGCTGCAGACGCGTATCAGCATCCGGCAGCACAACCTCGACAGCTTCACCCAACGGGATAAACGGTGTCATCAGAAACACGTGACCGATCGGGTACCACACATAGGTGCGGTCCTGGTACGTCAAGCCACTGGCACGCGGACCATTAATCTCGCTGTTACGGATGTAGTCGGCCCCCTTCGTCTCGCCAAGATGATCGCCACCTTGCGCCTGCGTACGGAGAGCCATGTCGCCGCGATGCCACAAGCCACGCGCCGCATGCATCGTGAAACCAGCGTCCGTCGTTTCGAAGTTCCCGTGCGCAACACAGACAAACAGCAAGAACGTGCCGAGCCAGGCCAACCACGTGCCCTTCGCCTGCTTCCCGACCAGTTCGCTTGTTCCGATGTTGCTCGTCACTTACTGCCTTGGATCAGTGCGCTCATGTCGACGCCAAAAAGCGGCAACGCCCAAAACCATAACACCGGCAACAGCACGAGCGCAGACACCAAGTTAAGGCCTATGCCAGCGCGAGCCATCTGACCAAAGCGGATTTGACGTGAAGCAAACACAATGGTGTTCGGTGGCGTCGAAATGGGCAGCATAAAACTACATGAAGCGCCAATGACAACGGGCATCATCAATACCAGTGGATCCATATTGGCCGCGATCGCACCTTCGCGAACAATCGGTAACGCCAACGTCGCAACAGCCGTGTTACTAGCGACCTCAGACAACAACGATACGGCGACAATAATCACCAGAATCAAGAGCACTGGGTGCATCGAACCGATCATCGGGCGCAACAACTCGCCAAAAGCTGCAGACAGACCAGTCGGACCGAACGCCTGCGCCATCGCGATACCGGCACCAAGCAGCAACAATAGATCGAACGGCATCTGACGGGCCGTCTCCCAATCACATAACCGCTGCTTCGGTCGCTCACTTGTTCCTGACGGGATCAAGAACGCAAGGATGGCAATCAACACGGCAACCGAACCATCGGCGAGAAAGCGATCGCGCTCGCCATGTGGCACCAAGTAATGAGCCCAGCCGTGAAGCACAGAGCCTCCGCCGAGATGAAGGTCACCGCGCGTCATCCACAAAATCACCGCAGAGCCAAACAGCAGCGCAGTGCGCTTCTCCGCCTTGCTCCACCGCGGCAACAAGCGCGCTTCTTGAAGCAATTCATCGCCGCGCTCGAAGCGCTGCTTCGGCAACCAAAGCGAAATCCTAGCGATCACTTGGCTAGCAATCAGCGACAGCAAAATCGAGAAGGGTGCGAACGCCAGCAACCACAACAGGAACGAAACCGGCTTTGCACCGTTGTCGACTAGCGGCTCGTAGCTGGTGAAGAACAGTGCATTCGGAGCAGTGCCAATTGGCGACCCCATGCCTCCGATCGTTGCGCCAAATGCGATACCACACATGATCGCCGCGCCAAAGTTAGACTGCAGCTTCGGCGACAACTCGCCAAGTTCAGCGGTACGCCGGACAAGCACCGAACCAATCGGCAACAGCAACAGCGCGACAGCGGTGTTACTGATCCACATCGACGCGAGCGTCGCGGACAAACAAAATCCCAACACCAAGCGGCGCGGATACGGCCCGAGTGCCGCCACAATCCTCAACGCCATACGGCGATGCAAACTGCATCGCTCTACTGCTTGCGCGAGCACAAAGCCGCCGCCAAACAACCACAAGATCGGATGGCCATAGCCAGTTGTGAGGTCGGCCGTCGATCGCACCCCAAGCATGGGCAGCAATGCCAACGGTATCAGCGAAGCCGCAGCAATCGGCATCGCTGCAAGCAACCAAGACGACGTCGTCAAGCCAACACAAAACAAGAGGCGGCAAGCTGCCGGCCCAATAGGCTCCTGCCCCACGGGTATGTCAGAAGAGCTTGGGAACGGCAAGAAGTGACCGAGCCACCAACAGATGAGGCCAATGCCTAGTGCTAGCGCGATGCGCCAACCATGCACTGGCTCAGAGAGCGCTACCGTTCCATCGGGATGCGATACGTTCGGCTGAGACACGTCGATTTATCCTAAGGCCGGACCGACTCCACCACCCACGAAAGGTAGGCAGGTAAACCAGCTGCAACGGGGAGAGCAATCACCTCAGGCACATCATATGGATGCAGCACAACCAACCGGTCTTGCAACAACTCCAACGCCGCGGAAGTCGTCTTAATCACCATCAAGTGCTCCTCCGCAGTATCGACCTTGCCCTGCCAGCGAAAAAACGAACGGACGCCAGGCACCACATTCACGCAGGCACAGAGACCTTCTTCGACCACCGTTCGCGAAAGCGACTCAGACTGATCGACCGGGACCGTAACGAGCACAACCATGATGTCGTCGCCAGCACCCCGCCCCAAGGCGCCAGGATCCAACGCGCCAACATCGCTCATAGCTACTTACCTCGCGCTAATCGCTCGGCCAACGCAGGGTGCAGGCCCGCAGCAAGGATCTTGGCTTGGGTGCGCCGGAAGTCATACGGAACCCGCTCAATCTGAACACGGTCACCTCGAACAACGGCGAAGCTGGCACGTGGATCGCCATCGCGCGGCTGGCCAACACTGCCAACATTGACGATGCATGGTCCGTCGAGCAGGAACTCGCGTTCTTCGTCTGTAGCCTGCGTGAACCGGAAGTCCTGGCGGTGCACGCCAGGCCAATGGGTATGCCCAACGAAGCACGGCCCCTTCACGTATTCGAACAGCTGCGCCATCTTCTCAGGCTCGAGGAAGCCATCGCTCTTGAGCACGTATTCCATCACCGGGTCGCGTGGCGAACCGTGGTAGAAATTGAAGCCGTAATCAGCCATGCGATCCGGCAAACCCCGCAAAAATTCATGCGCTTGCCGACGACGCGGCCGCAGGAAGAATGGCCGCAACTGCTGGCGCGTAAACATCAAGGCTTCGCGAGCCAGCGGATTGAAGTCGTCCATCTCGTGGAACATGCCCCAATCGTGATTGCCTTGGATCGTCCACTTGCAACGCTTCATCACCAGCAACGTGACGGGCAATGGATCAGCGCCGTAGCCAACGACATCGCCTAGACACACAATATCTTCGATACCGATCTCATCGATACGCGCGAAGACAGCCTCAACCGCTTCAAGGTTGCTGTGCAGGTCCGAGATGATTGCGAAGGTCGCCAAGGTATCCCTAATGTCTATTCTCTCAGGTGCCAAGTTGTGCGGCAAGAGCCTGCTGCACTGCGGCTTGAATGGCCCGCTCTGCTTCTGCAAGCCTCATCATCATGGTAGCGCCAGCGGCCTTCTTATGACCGCCACCACCGAATTGTGAAACGATCGCCTGCACGTCGATGTCACCGCGCGCCCGCAGCGAACACTTGACGTTCCCGTCAAAGCGCTCCTTCAACAACGCGACAACTTCAACGCCTTCGATCGATCGCAGAGGATCCATCATCACATCGGTATCGAAGCCGGTACTGACACAACGCTCAATCATCGGCTTGTCGAGGCTAATGCACGCCAATTTTCCATCCAGCAGCAAACGGCTAGACTTCAAAGCGTCAGCCAAAATCAGCGGCGAGTCCTTGTGCTTGCGCCGGTTGATCGCGTCATACATACGCGAGCTATCCACGCCGAGGGCCACCAACTCAGCGGCCATCGAAAACACTTCCTCGTTGGCGTTGGAATAACAGAACCAACCGGTGTCTGAGACGAGCGACAAGAAAATGCCCTCGGCTGCCGGCAACGTCAGCTCGACATCGAACTCCGCAAACAACCGGCGAACCAATGCACCCGTAGCGGCAGCAGAAACGTCTACGTAAGACACGCAGCCATCGCCATTCTCACTGCCAACGTGATGGTCAATCACAGCGATCGGCTTGTTGCGCGAGGCGATGCGCTTGCCAAGCGAGCCGACACGAGACAACTGCGAACAATCGAGCAACACCGCGACATCGAAGTCCGGCAACTCCTCGGTTGCCGGAGAAGTAGTAAACGTCGTGTGCTCCGTCAAAAAGTCGAAGCCCTGAGTCAACGGGTCCGGGTTAACAATGTGCACTGTCTTGCCCATCAAGCACAACAGTTGCGACAGTGCCGCCTGGGCCCCGACGCAGTCACCATCAGGGCGTTCATGCCCCGTAAGCAGGAAGCTCTGATGCGAGCGGATGAGGTCGAGAAACGTGGTCACGTAGGCAACACTCTATGCACGCAGAGGGCGCGGCTCAACGATCGGCGCGGATGCGATGCACCTTACCAGCCAAAACCACGTCTCTGACGGGTGTCAGGTTGTGCACAAACCCACTGAGCGTTTCAGACCACGATGCGCGTGCAGCCACAGTCAGAAAATCTGCCCTTCGGCCCCGCCGTAGCCCACCAAATGGACCATTGAGCGCCCGACCGCCGAACTCCGTCGCCATCCGCAGCAACTCCGCAGGTGCCAGATCCGGCCAAAAATCCGCAGCTCGCGCCAGTTCACGCCGCATCGACAAACCGCGATTGCTCGCGTGAGAGTCCGTCCCCAGAGCGACCGGAATGCCCAGCTTGAGCCACTTTGACACCGGAGGTGGCGTGCGCTCAAAATAGTCGATCGTGCCCGGGCACACGGCGATCGAAGCTCCGGACGCGGCAATACGCGCCGCATCGCCGCGCTCGAGTTCTTGGCAATGCACAAGTTGTGTAGTGGCACGCAACACACCGAGCTGATCCAACCAACGCACCGCACCATAACCAGGAGCGCGGAAGTCATCTGGCAACCGGCCCAATTTGCGCAACAGCTCGGCAAACGCGCCACGCCCGGTCCGCAAGAACTGCTGCTCTTCTGGCAGCTCGGCACAGTGAATCGCCAAGTTACGCGTGCGTGCAGCAGCCGCTCGCATCAAATCGGGCGACACAGAATACGGCGCATGCGGCGACAGACCTGGCAACATGGTACCGGTATCGCTCGGGAAGCGATCGCCGACCAAAGCCCTGGCCTCACGCTGCTGAAGGTGGAAGCCAGTCAGCTCCCGAAAACACCGCCCCGCCACCGGTAACCGACGCAATGCTGCAACCGTATGTCCAGTCGAGTCGATCTCGCCGACTGCAGTCGTCCCCGATCGCAACAACTGACGAAGAGAATGCAGTGCACTCTTCCGATGATCAGCTGCCGACTGCTGACCACGCGCAGCCATCACAGCAGAGACCCAGGGTAGAAACGCGCGAACGGGCTGCGCCAGAGGCTCAAGCTGCAAATGCGCGTGGGCATTCACCAAACCCGGCAACACCGCGACATCGGAGACTCGTTCGGCTTTGCGAGCCCGACGCAGCCCTACGATGCGCCCAGAAGCGTCCCAGTGGATGCAACCGGGCGACAACACAGTATCGACGTCAAGCGCGACATAGCGCGCGACGAGGCTCTTTACTCGCGTTCCCAGGCTAGCTCCTGGATGGTTGACTGGCACCCACCGCTATTCAGCGGCGGCGCCAAACGCACTGACAATTACGACTGCGCATAGACGCGCAATTCCTTCATGACCATGTCAGGGAATAGCGCACGATTGTAGGTGACCCTAAAGCGGAAGCCTGTCACAGAGTCGAGGCTGATTCCTTGACCACCGCCAGGGCCAATGCCATCGCGCCACTGACCAACAGGGCCAATCGGCACAGTGCCCGCCTGATTCAGGTTGGCGCCCTGGAAGCTGATGACCAATGGAAGCGTAATCGGGCCATTCGGCTCGCTCGCCTTGATGGATCCTGGCGCACCTGTGTCGTCGTAGGTGATGTCGACCGTGCCGTCACCATCGAGGTCAACGTCCAACTCGTAGCGATCCCACGTCGGGGGGAACACCAAACCCGTCGAATACCAGAGAGATGTGTCGCCGGACTTATCGTCACGGTCGGTCAAGTCACCACTCATGTTGCTAGCAACGTATGTCGGCGAACTCGAACCAGTCCAGACGACGTTCCCCGATGGAGCTTCCATGCGGAAGAAACCCGGCGACCCATCGCCAGCCGCTGCACTAGCGGCCTGGAGAACGTTCACCTGGAAGCCAACGCGACTGCCCACGCCACCGCGAGCATCAATCTCCCCCTCAACCGAGACTTGCTGACCCGACTGGACCAAGAACGATCCACCCGAACCGCCGCCGCCGGGCGAAGAGTTACCACTGGTAGTGCTACCAACGATCAATACACCATCGCCGCCACGTGCGGAGAGCACTGCGCTAGGACCGATGATAATCCTGCCACCCGAGCGAATCGCGAGAGCACCGCCACCACCCGTTCCAGCATGACCGGCCATCCACTTTTGGATAGCTGCGCCAACAGCAAACAGGCCGTAACCGTGACTACCACCACCACCGCCACCCGAGCCACCAACAGTGAAGTGTTGGAGCGACGAATAGGACGACGGCACGCTAGCCGGTGGGTATGGCATCAAGTCAAAAGCAACGCCACCAGCAACAGGCGCCGTTGAAACAATCGTGCCCGTTGAGGAACCAGCGTAGAGAGGCACATCTGGCTGCTGACCTGGCGAGCTAAACCCACCACCGCTACCGCCAGGACTAAAGTATGCACAGTAGACGATGCCACCGACAGTCGGCGTCGGGGTGCCCCAAACGCCAGTCGCTGGTGCCAAGACACTGCCAAGGCCGCCAGTACCACCAGTCGAGCCCTCGTAGGCGTGTCCGGCCAACACGCGAACGCTTTGACCTGGCTGGCCGTTGGTCAAGTTCACACCGGCCACAATCGTCGGGCCTAGGTTCGTGCCCCGATCACCACCAGCACCACCGACACCACCACCGGCACCGCCTGCGCTACCCTGCTGGCCTACCAAGCTGGTGAGCGCGGGGAAGGTTGTCACCCTTTGACCAATCGATCCACCGCTCGTGGAAATTTCGCTATCTGCATCGACACCATTAACTTCGATGGCGCCATCAATCTGCACCTGGCCAAGCACGCGAATCACAGGCGAAACCGAACCCACAAAGCGAATCGTGGTTCCTACCGGAATGATGAAGTCCGTGAAGAAGAAGCGACCGTCAGTGACTTGATACTGAAGGCCCGTCAATGACGAGGACGCGGGGATCAGCGTGTTGTCGACGTTAAAGACAAACGTGCCGCTACCGACCGCAGTCCCGAGGGCCTTATCAAACGACCCGTGCCGGCCATCGCCACCGATCAAGCCAGGGCGCGCACCAGCGCCTTGGGAACCGCCCCAAACACCGCCAGAGATGAGCACTTCCTGCTTGGAATTGGTCGTAAACGACTCCTTGATCTCGATCGGCGTCGAGACACCTTCCTCCGTCAGGAAAACGAACTTCGCCGGGATGGCAGAGGTGCCAGCCAAGTCTCGCAGGTCCGCAGTCACACGCACCGTGATGCATGAATTACCGGGCAAACTCACCGACGGCTGGAAGGTCACCACCGTGACTTCACGTTGACCGACCGTCTCAGTTGACAACTGCGGGACACCTTCGAGCGCCGTGCCGTCAGTGTCTACGTCACACTCGCCGCTCGGCAAGGTCGGACGCAAAACAACACGGATTGGCGAAGCTTGACCGAGTGAGACCTGAAGCGGAGTCGTGTCAATCAGCTCAGAGAAACGCAGCACGATCGTCGGGTTGACGGGCGCGTTAACCTGCACAGTCGGAGACAACAGTTCGACCGTTGGCGGCGCGCCGTCCGCGTCCAGGATACCCTCCGATGCGACCACGGAGCAGGTGAACTCCTGCGACAGGCCATCGCCCGCAAGGTTCGTAACACTCTGTGCAATCGACTGGCCGCCAGCCAGCGAGATGATGTACATCTCGTTGCGCAAGAAGCCAAACGTGCTGATACCAGCCGATGTCGAAACACCTGGTCGGAAGACCACTTCGTTCCCGACAACTTCGAAATCACCTTGCGGCGCAACACCGGTTGCAGTGCGAATCGAAATGCTTGATCCGTTGACGGTGCTCGGGTCCACGGCGTCCGAGAACTTGAACCTTAGCGCTTGGTTCTCGGCAATCTCGGTAACCGAGCAACCAGTTTGCGAGCAGCCCAAGTCACAACTGATGATGCAGAAGCTCTGACCACCACCGCAGCGGATCCGCAATGACGACGATGACGATGAAGAACCGCCACCGCTGCAACCAGCGAAGATTAGCGCGCTAACAAAAAAGAGAACCGATAGGGCGTTACGCATGATGAAACTGAAATGTGCGTTCGATTACTGAATGCGAATTAATCTAAGAATGCTGAGAGACGTCTAGCGACCTCAGTTGCTGTAAACCACGGTAACGCGATCGATGGTGACGGAAGTCGCGAGCACCTGATCAAAGAACAGCATGAATCGGTAGCCGTTGAGGCCATCGGACGCGATTCCGACTTGATTAGGACCACTGCGCACCGATGTCCGCCACGGGCGAGTGCCTAGCACTTCGCCGGTGATGACATCAATGTCCGCAGCCTGGAACAGCGCCCGAATCGGCGCACCAACGCCAGCAGACAAGAGCGAAATCTGGTCGTTATCACTGAAGGTCGTCGACTGACCATCAACCGTCGCCTCAATCACGTAGTGAGAGAACGCGGGGCCAAAGATCAGGTTGGTCGAATAATAGAGCGAGCGAATGCCGACCAGATCGTCAGCCTCGGAGAGCGCTGCAACACTGTCCGACGTCATCGCAGGAGCGACGTTCGCCAACTGAGCTAGCGCAGGCTCCACTGGCGCCTCTAAGCGCACAAAGCCGGAAGAGCCATTGCCACCCTGAACCTTGACGATCACGCCGATCGGACCAAAGCCACTAGAACCCTGACGCTGGAAATAGCCGCCGGAGCCGCCTTCCACGTTGATCGAACCCTGGATGTCGACCGTGCCACCAGTCTGCAGCACAACCGAACCGCCAGAACCGCCACCTGCCGGCAAGACCTGAGCTCCAGCAGAGGTGCCGATGTAGTCCAAAGCAGAGCCACCGGTTGCCAAGACACTCGAACCAGGACCGAGGAAGAGCGAACCACCAGCTCGCAAGCCAAGGGCGCCGCCACCACCACCGCCACCAGAACCAGAGGCCCAAGTACGGTTCAGTGCGAGCGACAAAGCGCAACCGCTGGCGGCGCCACCGCCACCAGAACCACCAATCAAGAAGTGTTGCGAGCTCTTCTGCAAACCAACAGCGGCCGGGAAGGGGAACAACTGCATCCCATCACCGCCTGCTGCAGGGGGGCCCATATAAGACGGCATGTTGGCAACCGGCGAGGGACCACTGAAGACCCCTTCGACGAAGCCGTCATCACCACGATCTCGATATCCACCACCGCTACCGCCAGCACCTGCTGAGAAGCAATAGTAGAACGCCGATGGACCTGGGTTCGGAATGCCGAACTGCTGGCTCGTGCTCAAACCGCTCGCTGGGAATACCTGAGAGCCCTTGCCGCCAGTGTTGACAGCAGAACCCAAGTAGCCATGACCAGCCAAGACTCGAACGTCTTGACCATCTCGACCATTGTTAGACGGGATAGCTCCAAGGAAGCCATTGCAACGATCGCCACCTTGACCACCACTGCCACCAAAAATGCCGCCGGAGCCACCGGATTGACCAATCTGCACGGTCGACCCTTGGGGCAGGGCTACAGACTCACCTAAGACCTCAATTTCGCCCAGCACGTCGAAGCGACCGGCAACGGTCAGCACGGGCGGCGAACTACCAATGAAGCGCAACCGCACATCACTCGGAATCACCATCGTCGAGAAGAAGTACTGACCGTTGGTCACGGCAATGGCCGCGCCAGTCGTAGTGTTCTCCTCCGGAATGATGGTTGAGTCACAGTTCATCTCAAAGACGCGCTTGCCTCCAACCACCTGCCCGGTTTCAACCGCGAGGTCGGTGCTCCAAACACCATGGCGACCATCGCCACCAATAGCGGAGAACTCAACAATGCCGCCTCCCCACGTACCAGCGGACGCATCTAGGTCGAACTTGAGGCTGTCATCGAACTCTTCAATGATCTCAAAGTCCGTCAATGGCACGATCTCCGTCTGGAAGACGAACAGTTGCGGTTGCGCGGGACGACCCGACAGGTCTGTGACGCCATCGGTGACGCTAACCTCAACACACACATTGCCCGGCAGGTCCTGCCCCGGCACGAAGTTGAGAACCGAGACACCGCGACTGGCGTCAAACGTCAATTGCTGCGCACCTGGGAGATCTTGCGGAAGAGACGCAGGATCGCACTCGAAGCCACCGCTGCCATCCGCACGCGTGCGACGCACGGAGAATACAACTGGACTCTGCGTGCCGGTCAAAAACGGGGTCGCGTCGATCAGTTCGTTGAACTCGAGCCGGATTTCGGTGTCGAGCGGAGCACTCAACAACTGACCGGAAGTTGGCACCACGAGCTCTGCAGCCGGTGGGGTCTGGTTGAGGTCCACAATGCCGAGCGTCGATCGCAAAGTGCAATTCACCGTCTCGCCAAAGGGTCGACCCGAAGTGCCGCGCACCACTGCCGGCTGGTCGTCGCCACCAACGATCTGCATCGTGTAGGTCTCGCCGCTGGTAAAGCCAAAGAACGTCTGCCCCCCAGAAATCGACAAGGTCGGCACGAACTCAACGCGCGGGCCGTTAACGAAGAACTCCCCGACGGGCTCATCACCACTTGGCGTGCGGAAGCGAATCGACGACTCGTTCACCGAGTTCGGATCAACATCCTCACTGAACGTAAGAATGATGATTTCGTTCTGCGCAATATCAGTGCGAGCGCAACCAGTTGTGGAACAACCAAGGTTGCACTGCTCAAGACAGATAATAGCCGTTGCATCACCTGCGCAGTCAAACCCTGCGCTGCTAACGGAACCACTGCCCCCGCCACAACTGGCAAATGCAAAAGCTAGTAGAGCAACGAGTAGCGCGTATCTTGTCCGTAGACCAACAGTCATTTTTGCTCCGTATCGAGAACTGGCGGACTCAGCCTTTTCAGAAAAACAGTGACCAGCGGAATGCTGATCTGCCCCACCGACAAGTCACCGATCACGAACACGGGGAACCTACGCACAGGTAGATTCGACGGCCGAGAGGGGGAGCGGCAGACGAGGGGGCGAAGTCGCAGATTAGGAAGGAAACCATACCGCAGGAGTTGCTGCAAGGCTGGCGTCTGCCGATGGATGGGAGAAGAAGCCGACAACCTGCGGGCGTCTCACGGACAATTTCTGTGCCAGACGCTCAGGATCCCGGGGCAAGGGGTGGATCAAAGCAACAACCCGTGGCACCATAAACACTTGTGACCCATCTGAGCCATATGGCAAGGCGTCGAGCTGGCTGTTCGGGTCCGCTCACTCGAAGCACTAGTGCAAATCGGCACTTCGTATTGTTCGACATCGAACACACCGTTACGCCCGACACCGGCGCCTGCTACTCTCCCGCAAGATGACTTCGCCTGCACACCAAACTCGCCGCTCGACGACCGCACCACTCCTCACCGTCGCCTTGATTGGCGCCATCGCCTTCGCTGGCTATTCGTGGCTACAGACCGAGACGGTCCTCGCAGCCCAGGACGTGCGGCTCAAAAAGGTGGATGAGACGCTCGAGAAAATGCTCGGCGAGATCACCCGAATGCGGTTGGAGCAAACGTCGGAAGGCCAGGGCCCGACAGCACTGCTTGAAAAGCTAAAGGTCTACGCACCACTCACGGCCGACGCGCGCACAACCGAACCGGATTTCCAAAACGCCCGACGAGAATTGAAGGCCATTGTCCTCGCGTTCGAGTCGTGCGGCAACGATGCCTGGAAACCAGTCACTAGCCGGCTTCGCGAAGCCGACGCAAAGGCAGACTTCGATGAGATCAAATGGCTGATGGAGATCGCCATTCGCCTAGATGCAAAAGCCGGCAAGCAGATCGCTAAGGAAGTATTGCAAGGTCACCGCCTACCTTACCCGCGCCTGCGCTGGTGGGCCGCGGACTTGCTGCTCTCACACGACAAGCCACTGGCCGGCCAACTACTGCGCCAAATCTTGATGACGGAGTCCAGCCGCGGCGTCAACCTCGACCGCGCGCAGGTCGCGGGCATAAAAGCACCAAGCCAAGCGGCCTATGCGACCACCGGCTTTAACAACTTCGTGCAACGCTACATTCGCAGCGAAGACTCCAAGCTCGAAGAAACCCTGACGTTGTTGCTGACGCGCATAGAACACGACGCAATCACGGTCCAGGAGTGCATCAAGGAACTCGGCGAACGCAAGACACAGTCAGCGCTCGCCTCCATCAAGAAAGTCTACGACAACCCACCACTCGAACAGCAGAACCCACTGTTCCTAAACATCTGCGTGAATGCCGTCGACAAGATCGAAGGATCAGCATCCGTCGCGTGGCTAGAAGAGAAGCTCAAGACCGCCCCGACAGATGCGGTTGCCAACGTCATCCAAAACGTGCTCGACAAGCACAAGTAAGCCGCCGAGCCAAGCAAGCACTAGCTCGCAGGCAGCACGCACCGAGACCGCAAAGGCGCATCAGACACTGACAGCGAGGCATTCCGCTTACAGAAACTCGATGGCGCCACCGGGCAAGAAGTAGAGGATCAACATCTCGCCGCCGGTCACGGTCGGAACGTGCACACTGCCTTTTCCGTACACGACCCAACCTTCCGGGTGACCATCGAATCGCGATGCACCTGATACCCCGAAGCACAAGTCAATCTCACCGTTGGGGTGACGGTGACGCGGTCCCGGACTGTCCATGAACACGCAGTCGACGCTAAATCCACACAGCTCCTTTGCGACCCGGCCAAAGCGAACCCCACCAGCTTCCTTCGGCAGCAACCAATCGGAGTCGACATGCGCAGTCGCAGCAGCACGAATCGCCGTAATAACGTCACCGCTAAAGGCAGCAGTCTTCTCTGCTTGAGCTGCAGCATCGGCGGCATCCACGTCAATCGCGCGCAGCGCCTCAGCGAGCGGGCGCAACATCTCAACGAACTGTTCTTTGGTCAACGTGTCGGTCATGGTCAAAGTCCTCGGCTTAGCTATCAGTAATCAACATTGTGTCGCGCAACGCGCCACCTAGAGGGCACACGGCCAGCAGCAGCAACTACTTACCCTTTGGCCGGAACACCTGCACGACGTCAGGGTTTCCTTCGAGGCGAGCGCCACCGATCAAGTCGATGCAGTATGGAATGGCTGGGAATACCGCATCCAAACAAACGCGAATCGAACCAGGCTTGCCGGGCAACGTCACGACCAGTGCCGTGCCAAGAATCGCCGCCGTTTGCCGAGACAATATCGCTGTCGGGACACCGACCTCGAGTGATGCAGCCCGCATCTTCTCGCCAAATCCAGGCAACTCTTTGTGGCACACATCGCGAATGGCTTCCGGGGTCAAATCACGTGGGGATGGCCCGGTACCACCGGTCGTGCAAATCAGCGAGCACCCGGCACCAGCCAGTTCACGCAATGTCGAGCCAATCAGCTCACGTTCGTCGGCGATCACGCGTTTCTCGTAGACGCAATCGGTCGCCAGATAATCGCGCAACGCAGCCTCGATCGCAGGACCGCTCTGGTCCTCATAGACCCCGGTGCTCGCACGATCGCTGATCGTAACAATGCCAATCCGCGGTTCACTCACGTTTGAGAATCCCCATGGTTACCACCGCGACTTTCATCGGGCCTCGCGGTCGTATTCGCGTCACTAGCGGGCGCAGCCGATTCCGGCGCGATGACTTTGGGAGAGGTCGCAGTAGTTGGCCCAGCTACCGGTTCAGTCACCAGGGCATCATCAGCCACCTCGTCCTTTCCGGAAGCAATCAACTGCTTGATTCGAATCCGGAATTCACCACGTTCTTCCGGCTCAGCTAGACGCCACCGGCCTTGCTGACGACGGCGCTCAACGGCTGGACGTTGCATGACCACGGAAGTCACATGCTTGGCTTGAGGCGAGAACACATGAACACGCCCCTTCGCCCCCAACACAACCACCGTGCTCTGGTCGACATCCCAAAGAATTGAGGCGTCGCTAGCTTCGCCGGCATCAGGATAGGCCTTCGCAGTTGGCCGCTGCCCTTCTTCGCTGCGCTCGATGCCGTGCTGCGTACGCCGGCCCGTGTTGCGAGTGCGGCTCTGCAGTTGCTTCGCGAACTCTTGCAACAGCGGCAAAACGAACTCTTCCTCATCAACCTCGCCACCCTTGAGCCGACCTTCGAGTCGAAGCGCTTCCGTATCAAGCTTGCGCTGGAAGCGACTAAGGATCTGCATCAACGCGGGATCAGCCAGATCCATAGGGTCGACCGCAGAAACCGGGTGTAGACGCAACCTCACACGCCCCTCAAGGGTCGTGCCGCGCAGCAACTGGAAGCTAAACGCGCAGCGCCCCGCATCACCAAGCACACGGAACAAGCCCGCATTGACCTGGCCGAGGATCTTGAACACCGGTGAGTTGCCACCGAACTCCGCAAGCTGCTGAGTTCGCAATACGCGCCCCATGGTCACGTGTGTCAACACGATCTCTTCGCCCGCGAGCATGCGCTCGATCTCTGGGTCCTTGCGCTCGATCGCTAGTGTCACGAAGTCCGCAAACTTCGGCTTACCCGTCGACGAATACCCATCGAATACGTGACGCGGCTCAATCGGGCGGCAGCCTTCTTCGTGAGAACTATCGGTGAAGTAGCTGTAGACCGCCCCTGGTCGCAACGCCTGCTCGTGCTCACGCACTTCACGGACGCGTTGCAAAATCTGCTCGACCGCAGTGCCAGCCGCATGCCGAATGTCGTTGCCGCCATCAAGGGGAACGCGCAACTGCAGGTCCAGATAACGCGGCATGGCCAATGGGTCGACGCCCTCGACATGCAACAACGCGCGCGCCATGTCAGCAAGCGCGCGCACCGCGACAGCCGCCGAGTGTTGCGAGTCCTTACTACCACGCCGTCGATCGTTGCGACCGCTCTCACGCCTCGCAGCATCACGACCACGTTCATTGCGACCGCGATCGCCGCGAACACGATCTTTCTTAGGGCGTGGTTTGCGCGTTCGCGTATTCGCTTTGGGATCACGAGCGCCATCTGATGCGGGACCACCAGCCCCGCCTTCGATCGTGGCGTCGGCGGAAGCAGCAGTATCAGGACCACCTTCACCCGCCTCGCCGTCTCCTCCAGAGCTACGGCGGCGACGACGGCGGCGGCGGCGCTTCTTGCCATCGCCACCCTCACCCTCTGCTGCGTTCGGGCCTTCTCCGTCGGCCTGACGGCCACCGTCCGGACCAGTGCCATCGGACTGCTGCCCGACCACAGACTCACCAGCAGATGCCGGCGTGTTAGCTACGGAAGGACTAGATTCGCCAGCAGCCGAATCCGACGGTGCCGAAGATGCTGGCGTCGCAGAGGCCGCGGAAGGCTCCTTACTCGGCTCACTCGGCACGGCTGGATTGGTTGACGGGACGTTATTCGGCTCAGACTCGTTCACGGGCCAAAAGACGATGCGGCCAAGAGGGGCAGCGAGCAAGCAGCGTATCGAAAGAAACCACTTCTACAGCCCCACCCGACCTGCCAACCATGCGCGGCATTCCCTTCTTGGGTTCATCCTGCTTAGATCAGGGACATTCTCGCAGGACATATGACGCGCATCCACGATTCCATTCTCTCAACGGTTGGCAATACGCCAATCGTCCGCCTTGCCCGAATTGGTCGGCACCTCGACCAGGAGATCTACGCCAAGTGCGAGTTCCTCAACCCCGGTGGCTCCGTCAAAGATCGCATCGGCGTGCGAATGCTGCTCGATGCTGAGAAGTCAGGCCGCATCAAGCCCGGCGACACGCTGATCGAACCGACCTCCGGAAATACCGGCATCGGCCTCGCTCTGGCCGCCGCAGTCCGCGGCTACCGCGTCATCATCACGATGCCGGAGAAGATGTCGCGCGAGAAGCAAGTCGTGCTCGAAGCACTCGGTGCAGAGATTATTCGCACCCCCACCGAGGCGGCGTGGGACTCTCCGGAAAGCCATATCAGCGTGGCCAATCGCTTGCGCGAGGTAATCCCGAACGCCCACATCCTTGATCAATACGGCAATCCTTCAAACCCGCTGGCCCACGAAGAAGGAACCGGCGTCGAAATTTGTGATTCGTTTGAAGACAATCTAGATGCAGTCGTCATGACCGCTGGCACCGGCGGCACGCTGACCGGCGTAGCGCGCGCAGTAAAGAAGCGCATTCCCAACTGCAAGATCGTTGGTGTCGACCCCGATGGCTCGATCCTTGCCGGTCCAGGAGAAATCAAGAGCTACAAGGTCGAGGGCATTGGCTACGACTTCATTCCCGACGTGCTCGACCGCAGCCTCGTCGACCAATGGGTTCGCTCAAACGACCACGACAGTTTCCGCACCGCGCGCCAATTGATCCGCCAGGAAGGTTTGCTTGTTGGCGGATCCTGTGGTGCAGCCGCCTGGGCAACGATGCAAATTGCCAAGGACTTCCCTAAGGGTGCACGCATCGTCTGCATCCTCGCCGACGGCATCCGAAACTACCTAACGAAGTATGTCGACGATCGCTGGATGCGAGAGAACGGCTTCCTTGAAGAATCCTGGGCCGTAGGCACCGTAGAGGAGTTCCTACGCAGCCTCCCCCAAAAGCCAGTCGTGACCGTCGACGTCGCCGACCCGCTCAGCAAAGCAGTCACCATGTTCAAGGAAGGTGGCTTCTCCCAAGTTCCCGTTACCGATGACGGGAAACTTGCGGGTATCCTCACCGAGGCTGATGCTTTACGCGTTCTCGTCGATGGCGCATCCCCGAGCACTTCGATCGCTGAGATCATGGTCCGGAAGGTCTCTACGATTGCGCCTCACGCAGCCGCAAGTGAACTACCGCACATCTTCGAACGTGGAGAGGTCGCCCTGGTCGTCGATGACAGCCTCCGTGTTAAGGGGATCATCACCAAGCTCGACCTAATCGAGCACCTCACGAAGAAGCCCTCGGCGTGATACCCGGATTGAAACCATGAGCATGAATTTCGGACGTGAGCAAGCGCTCCTGCGTCAGCGCCTTACCGCCAAGGCTTCGGAAGAACTAGCAACGAGACAAGCCGCTCAGCATGGAGACGGTTTGAAGTTCCTCGGCGCCAGCGACGAAGAAGTGCTCGCGGCCGCAACCGATCTCACAGAGCTCTACCCCGATATGGGGCGCGCGCAAATGACCGCGTTTGTGCGCACGCTCTGGGGCAGCAAAACCCACGAGTTGCGCTGCGCGGGCATTGAAGTCCTGGTAATCCGCGTATCGCTACTTGAGCCACAGGACATGGCATTCGTTGAGAGCCTGCTCAAAGATACGGAAATTGATGCGGTCAACGAGCGCATCGCAACCAACGTGCTCGGCCCTTTGATCTGCAAGAACAAGAAGCTCTGGAAAGAGCTAGGCAAACTTGCCAAGGAAGCCAACGAATCCCTACGCCGGGCCGCAGTCCACGCGACCATGGCACCGGTAACTACAGACAACACCGTGTTCAATCGCTTCGAGGCCTTAGTCACCCCTCTACTGGCCGAAGAAGACCCGTTACTACAAACGGCCATCGACGAAGTCCTCACGGCGGCAAGCGAACTGCATGAAGCGGCCGTGACAGCCTTTGCGAACGAACACGACCGCAAGATCAAGTAGCTCCAAGCGAGACAGCCGCTCGCCCGCCGACCAGGCTGGCGAACGTGCCACCGACCGCTAGACACACAGCGCCGGGCAAACCGACTTGCTAGCTCACGCCACCGCCTAGCGTCGCGATCACGAGGTCCACAGGCAACCACACCATGGACCACTCGCAGTCACGTGACGCGCGACTCATCAAGCAGCCTCACGGCTCACGCTGAGCCAAGACCAACCATGGCCGCGACCTTTCGCATCTTGCGCGCATCGCTCATGCGCTTCTCGACAGCCAGCCTCAAGAACTCCTCCGTGCTACTCGCATGCTTCAGCATGTCTGGAATCGCAGCTTGGAACAACTTTGACCAAGCTGGATACGGATCATGACGCTTCGCCCACAGCGGTTGCGACAAAGGATCGGCGGCCTCGCTAACGCGCGCAACCACTGCTAGAGGATCGTAATCAGCGAGCGCTAACATCATCACTGCCTGCTCGCGCAAGGAACTACCAGCGACCTTATCCTCGTAACGCTGCAGCCGCTTGGGCAGAGGAACGTCGGGCGGCAACACCAGAGATAGAGCTAGAGCCTCGCGAAATGCGCGATATTGACGGTATGACAAAAACGCATCGTGCAAAGCGTCGTGCGAGGCTCCGAGCCCCTTCCTCACGTCACGCGAAGCCTGGTCCTTACCCGTAACAAACGCGCCAACGAAATCACCGAGCATCACATCGTAAAAGAAGACGCTGTCCTTAGTCCCCGCGGTGCGATCCAGCGCCTCATAGAAGCTCTCATCGCCATTGCGCCACGTCTCAAGGAATGCAGCGAACTGATCCGCAGCACGATCGTTATCGAGAGTTCGCTCAAGCTCTGCCAGAGCCCGATCAGTCTCGGGCATCATGCCGAGAAGCGTTAACTCGATTGCGACTCGTCGCGACAATGCCTTCTTCTTTGAAGGCGTCGCGCCAGACTGTTCGATACTCCTGCGACCATAGACATAGGACACAGTTGCCGGCATTTCCCATGACCGGCCCGACGCTTTTGGAGCGCGCTTCTTTGGCTTCTTGGTCTTGCCAGCTTTCACCGCAGCGTCCTTTCGCGCTTCACCATCCCTGACGATCTTGCGGATCGCATCGAAAGAGTCGCCCCCCACCGCCTCGACCGTCTCAAGGACTTCCTTCGTCATGCGCTTCTGTGACGCAGCCGACTTTTTTACAAATCGCTCGACACCACTCGCTGCATCCGACACCGGTCCTTGAGCCAATAGCGACGCACAACCAGCGACAGCAACAACAAACACAATCCTCAACATGCGCAGCTTCGACACTCTAGATCCAACTTTATTCCTCGACCGAAAAGCAGCACAGAATGCCCGCTCCAATCGATCATCCAAATTACTGTAGTCACCCATCGGCTTGTGGACGCCTCTAACGATCACCATGCCGTTTCGAGACTTGTTTTCCCATATGTGACACTCGCGAGACGTCAACACCGTAGAACCGCCCTAAAATTCCCCAAGACGCAAATTAAATCGGCAACCCCTCGCGTGCGTTCGGCCAACACACACCAGACGCCAATGGCACACCCCCTATGCCGCGGCCTCTCTATCAGCAAACCATGTCCGTGCTGCTGCAATCGGCTCGCTAGGACAGCAGATGCCACATCACGACTGATTACTGTTGCCAACCACAACTACCACTAGAGTGCTCGCTATGCAGGTCTACGACTCCCATTGCCATATCGGCCTCGACGGCAAAGTTGCTCCAGAAGACGACCATTCGCGAGCAGTTGCTGCCTCGGT
>Ga0315331_10000213_pt1 | contig 37148 bp, 29 predicted proteins | sample M160m34915metaG_FD_203456 | JGI IMG/M metagenome (GOLD analysis project Ga0315331, IMG submission 203456) | Ammonia-oxidizing marine archaeal communities from Monterey Bay, California, United States - M1 60m 34915 | ecosystem: Environmental > Aquatic > Marine > Intertidal zone | place: USA...
AAAAGGCCGTTGTCGCAATTCGTGTCGTTCGCCACGTTCAGCACGACGTCCAGCGTCTCGTCGCAGCTGTCGTCCGTACAAGAAATGCCGTCGTCGACCGCCACCGAAGTGCCCGCCTGACAGTCCAGCGCCGCGTCGCAGACCTCGCTCCCATCACAGAAAAGGCCGTTGTCGCAATTCGTGTCGTTCGCCACGTTCAGCACGACGTCCAGCGTCTCGTCGCAGCTGTCGTCCGTACAAGAAATGCCGTCATCGACCCCCACCGGCGTCCCCGATTCACAGCCCGAGGCAGGGTCACAGGTCTCCTCTCCATCGCAGAAAAGACCGTTATCACAAACGACGAGGCTTCCGGTGCAACTGCCCACGCCATCACAGACATCGGTTTCAGTACACGCACTTCCATCATCGCAGACGCTTCCGACCGCCTCGAACGTGCAGGTCGACGAACAACAATCCCCATCGATCTGATTCCCGTCGTCGCAGGCCTCTCCAGCGTCGAGGACACCGTCGCCACACCCGAGCAGACTCGAGTTGAAATACCAGTTGAAGCCGGTGTTGAAATAGACGTTGGCGGAACTGATTCGAATATGTTCCGCGTTCACGAACACGCCGCTGGTGCTACAGACCGCAAATCCCGTCTCAGCGTCGTCGAACGCAAGCTTGATGTCGCAGCTCGTAGCCTGGCCGATGTAGTCGAGCACCAGGTCGTAGTCGTCGGAATCACCCGCGACCTCGTTCAGGCCACTCATCGCGTACCTCAAAGTTGCGATGTCGTCGTGGACCAGCGTCCGCTGGGACTCGTAGGAGAACGTTCCCTGCTGCATGACGGCTTCCGAGTTCGGCACGCCCAACAGAGTGGCCACCGAGCGGTCCGCGTTGGCTGGGAAGAAATCGCCCACCGGCAAGTCCGCCAGATCTTGGCTGTAGGTCGTCGAATCGACGACGCTGTCGATCGTGAAGGGGTCGTTGGTCGCCGTCCTGAACCAGTGGAGATTCACGTCATCTCCGCGCACGTCGTCGGCGGACCCGATCACACCATCCGTCCCCGCATCCAGATCAAAAGTGTTGTCTGCCCCGTCGGTCGCCTTCGTATAATTCCGATCATTCCCGGACAACCCCGACTCACTCGCGGCATTGGTATGGGCCAGGCCAATGCAGTGACCCACTTCGTGTAACGCGACGGACTCGAAGTCGAACTCGCCCGGCGACAGCTCACTCGCCGCGCCCGCAACCAGGTTTCCCGTCGTCGGGATCCGCGCGTTCCAGTTCGCCACGACGTTCCGGACGGGAATCTCCATGTCTGCCGCATCCGGGGAGGAGGAGTCGATACAGACCGATACCGTGAGCGTTCCACCCGTCCCGGTATATCCCGTCGGGTGTGTGACCACCTCCGTCCCGTTCGATTCCCCGGCGAACGTGAACGCGCCGCCCCAGGACAAAGAAGGCGTCGACACCTGGAAGAACCACCCCAGCGAGAGCGCCAGCAGAAGAGAGCGTCTGATGGGCAAAATCGAATACATGCTCGAAGTCTCGCTATTTCGCCGAGCCGGTCGCTTCGACGATCGACTTCCGACCCAGCGTGCGCGTCATTCTCACTGCGGCCTCCAGGCTCTGGAGGTCCTCCAATTCCGAATAACGAGACGCGTCTCGTCGCAGCCCTCTCCAATCAATCTTCTTGCGAACCGTTTCCTCCGCCCCCGGCCCCTTCGCCGCGGCGCGAAAATCATCGACGTAGAGCTCGAAATCGATGCGTGACGCGCTCGAGCGGTCAAACACCTCGGTGCCGGAGCGGCCGACCTGCTTCAGCCGATGTGCCCGATCGGCTGCCTCCCTGTCCCCGCGTGTTCGCTGGGAATCAAACTCCGTGACGCCCGTCTCGAGCAGCGTGGCGAGCCAAGCGCGCAGGTCTTCGGGCGACAGTCGAGTCTCGTGTCGCCCCGCCTGCTTCATGTAGCTGGGGCGTTCGACCACGACGCGGCCGTCGGCAAAGACCGTGGTCGTCGGGCCCGCTTCCTCGCTCTCGATCCCGTCGATTCTTTCGATCAGGCGGACGACGACCTCGCTGCCCTTCGAAGGCAGCGAGAAGGAGGGGCCGGAACCCGTCTGTGCAGCAATCGATGTCGCGAACAGCCAGACCCACCCCATGGCGATGAGACAAGTCCTTGCCCAGGGACGGCCAGCGCAATCATGGGAGCAACGAGACGTCTTCAACATATTCCTCTCACTTTGGCGCTCTTCTCGTTTCGGTTAGCGAAAAAGTGATTTCCCCAAAGGGAGCGCGGGCATTCTCCATACGGATTCTCGCTGCTCGTCCGATCCTCGAAGTCATCGGTGGCCTATCGCGGGCTGCCGTCGGGGTCGTTTCGTCCCAACGGCGGCCTGACGCAAGCCGTTTCTCCCCACTCCGCTCTGGGGTGTAGCGGGGAGCGCTCCCGGCGCTCTTGGCGAAAGCCAGGCTCGAGGCGAGCCCTCTCAACGGCCTAGACAGATCCTCGGCGACGGCCCAGACTCGCACGAGTGGCGAGCCCTTCACAGACCGACCGACAGCAATCGCCTCGTGCTCTCCTGAGCCTAGGCCTGCTCTCCTTACTGGCGGGGTGGAGCCTCCTCACGACGGGTTGCGGAGCCCTTCCGCTCGCCCCCGAGCCCGATCCGGGCGCGACGACCTTCGCCGACGGAGAACTGTGGGTCACTGAAGAGGTCTCGCTCGAGGATCTCCACGCCGCGTGCGGCTCCGCCCTCGAAACGCTCCGGTATACCGACCTCGTGTCCGATCGCGAGGCCGACCGCGGCCAGTGGCGGGCCAAGACAGCCAGCGGGAGCCCTGTCGGCATCCGCTTGATCGCGCGGGGACCGAGGCGCACGGAACTGCGAATCCGCGTGGGTCGACGGGGCAACGAGACCCGATCTCATCTCGTACTCGAGCAAATCCGGCGGTCGTTGTGACGACTCGACCGCGGAACTAGCCCGCTTGGCGATGTCTCACGGGCTCTTCGAGGGCGTCCTACTGCTCGGGCTCGCCGCTGCCGGCCTGGCCGTGACGGAACGGCTTCGGATGCCCTCCGTCGTGGGGTTCCTGATCGCCGGTGCGGTCGCCGGCCCCGAAGCGCTTGGCCTCGTCAACGACCCGGAGAACGTGCGCGAATTGGCCGAGCTGGGCGTCGTCTTCCTGCTCTTCGAGATCGGGCTCGAACTCCCGCTGGAGCGCGCCAAAACGCTCTGGAGGGAAGCCCTCCTCGGCGGCGGATTTCAGGTCGGAGCGACCCTCTGCGTGTTTGCCGTCGCAGCCTATGGTCTCGGACTCGGGGTCCCCGCCTCGTTGGTCCTGGGCGCGGGCGTCTCGATGTCGAGTACGGCCATCGTGCTGCGCCTGCTAGCGGACGAGGGCCAGATCGACTCGCCGAGCGGGCGGCTCTCCGTGGGCATGTTGCTGATGCAGGATCTCGCGATCGTGCCCTTCCTCCTGATCGTCCCGCTGCTCGCGGGATCCTCCGCCGAAACAGGCAGCCTCTTGCTGGCCCTTGCACGCATGGCGGGGGCGCTCCTGCTCGTGGGCTTCGGCGTCTGGTTCCTGGTCCCTCGTCTGCTCGACCGCGTCGCTCGCAATCGCGGCGGCGAGCTCTTCAGCCTCTTCGCCCTGCTGATCGTCCTCGGCTCGGCCCTCACGGCCGAATCGCTCGGGCTCACCCTCGCCGTCGGCGCATTCCTGGCCGGTGTGGCGGCGAGCGGCTCACCCTATGCGCACCACCTCTTCAGCGAGGTCGTGCCGCTGCGCGGCGTGCTGTTGGGGATCTTCTTCACGGCGATCGGCATGTTTTTCAGCCCGGCACAGGTCGCGGCGGCCCCAGGACAGCTCTTGCTCGACGTCGCCGCCATCATGCTCGGCAAGACGGCCATCGTGCTCTTCGCCGGCATGGTCCTGCTGCGGCGCTCGCTTCGCGTGAGCCTCGAGGCCGGACTCTCCCTCGCTCAGATGGGTGAGTTCGCCTTCGTCCTGCTCGGCGTGGCGGGGCAGGCCGGCGTGATCGAGCCGGTCCTCCAACAGCGGGTGGTGATCGCCTCCATCGTGACCCTCGTGCTGTCTCCCTTCCTCATCCGCTACGCCCCGGCGATCGCGAGCGGAATCACGGAGGCACTCGGTCATCCGGGCGCCGAAATGCCAAACGACGTCCTTTCCGAGGGGGAGACCCCCGCCCACCGGGTCCTCGTCATCGGCTACGGGCCTGCGGGTCGGACGCTGATCCGCCTGCTGCGCGCCCTGGGCGTCGACTTCGTCGCGGTCGACACCAACCCCAGCTCCGCTCTGGACGCACAGAAGGCGGGCGAGCCGGTCATCTACGGCGACGCCACCCGCCCCCAGCTGTTGCGCTCGCTCAGAGTCGAAGAGGCCCAGCTCATCGCGGTCGCCATCTCCGACCCCCTCGCCACCCGGAGGATCGTCTCTCGGATCCGGGCCCTGGCACCCGACACGCCGATTCTCGCGCGGACCCGATACGTGAGAGAGGTCGACCCGCTATCGAATGCCGGCGCCAACGCGGTCGTCGCCGAAGAATTCGAAGGCTCGATCGAGCTCGTGGCCCGGGCGCTGGAGCATTTTCACGTCCCGATGGGGGCCATCGGGCGCTTCACGGACGCGCTCCGGGAGGAAGGCTACGAGGCGATCCGCGCACCGGCGACCCTGCCACTGGACCCCTGGCTCGTCGAGCTGCTCGATCAAGCAGGCACCGAGTGGGTCGAAGTTCCGCCACACGTCCAGGACCGGCCGAGCCTCGAGGGGCTGGATCTGCGAGCGCGATCGGGCGGCAGCGTCCTCGTCGTCGAACGCGGCGGTCAAAGGCACACGAACCCGCCTCCAGAGTTCGCCCTCGAGCCCGGCGACCGCCTACTCGTCCTGGGCAGCTCGGAAGAGATCGTCGGCGTAAGGCAGCTCCTCGGTCTCTAGACGCGTCCCCGGCAATCCATACGGAGCGATTCACCCGTGTGCTATTTCTTCGCACGCTTGGGCCCCGTGATACTCCGAGCGCATCTCCCCCCGACGCGCTCCCTTGCCCGCCGAAATCGCGCGCGAAAGCCCGCGAACCGAGTCAGGTCTGCCTCCCATGTCTAACTCTTCGCAGCCGGGCACGAACGCCCGCCTCACCCGACCCTCGGACACCTTCGCCCGTCGGCACCTCGGTCCGCGCTCGAGCGATCTACCCAAGATGCTGCACACCGTGGGCGTCGACCGTCTCGAGGACCTCGCGGACGCGACGATTCCCGCATCGATCCGTTCGAAGCAGACGCTCGCCCTCGAGGGCCTGCCTGAGATGCCGCTCGGGGAGCAGGAACTCCTCGGCGCGCTGCAAGAAATCGCCAGCGAAAACCGGGTGCACCGCAGCTATCTCGGCCAGGGCTATCACGGTGTGCTGGTCCCCGGCGTCATCGCGCGGAACGTGCTCGAAAATCCGGGCTGGTACACACAGTACACGCCGTATCAGGCGGAGATCTCGCAGGGACGGCTCGAAGCGCTGCTCAACTTCCAGACGATGGTCTCGGACCTCACGGGGTTGCCGCTCGCGAACGCGTCCCTGCTCGACGAGGCCACCGCGGCAGCCGAAGCGCTCGGGCTCTGTCGCGCCGTCGCCAAGGGGAAGCGGAAGGACGCCTTCTTCGCCGCCGAGGATGCTCACCCCCAGACGCTCGGCGTGCTGCGCACGCGCGCAGAGGGCCTCGGCATGCAACTCCACGTGGGAGACCCGGAAACCGCTGATTTCGAAGCGCTCGGAGTCTGTGGCGTGCTGATGCAGTACCCGGCCAGTGACGGTCGGGTGCGCGGCCTGCGCGCGGTGATCGAACGAGCCCACTCGGCGGGCGCGCTCGCCTGTGTCGCGGCGGACATGCTGGCGCTCACGCTGCTGACGCCGCCCGGCGAGCTCGGCGCGGACGTCGCGTTCGGGACGACCCAGCGCCTCGGGGTCCCGATGGGCTTCGGCGGGCCGCACGCCGCCTACTTCGCGACCGTCGCCAAGCACGCGCGACGCCTCCCCGGTCGCCTCGTCGGGATCTCGCGCGATCGCGAGGGACGGCTCGCCTATCGCCTCGCCATTCAGACCCGGGAGCAGCATATCCGCCGCGAGAAGGCGACGAGCAATATCTGCACCGCCCAGGTGCTCCTCGCCATCCTGGCCAGCATGTACGCCGTCTACCACGGGCCGGAGGGCCTGCGTCGAACGGCCGTCCGCGTCCGCACCCTGACCGCTTCGCTCAAACGCGGCCTCCAGCGCATCGGACAAGAGGTCGAGGAATTCGACTTTTTCGACACGCTCCGCGTGCGCCCTGTCGGAAGTTCGGCGCAGGAGGTCCTCTCTGCGGGCTGGGAGCGAGCGCTCAACCTACGGTCCCATTATCGCGCGACGCCCGAGGGGCAGGCGCCCGATGGAACCCTCGGCATCTCCCTGGACGAGACCACGACCCCCGACGACGTGCTCGATATCCTCGCCTGCTTCGCGGGCGAAGCAGACCTGGATTTCGGCTTCGACGAGATCGAAGCGACCCCCGAAACCGACCCGCTCCCGACCTCACTCGCGCGGACCTCGGAGTACCTGACGCATGAGGTCTTCCATCGCTACCACTCCGAAACGGAGATGCTCCGCTACATCCATCGCCTCGAGGCGAAGGACCTGTCGCTCACGACCTCGATGATCCCGCTCGGCTCCTGCACGATGAAGCTGAACGCCACGGTCGAGATGATCCCCGTCACCTGGCCCGAGTTCGGCGACCTCCACCCCTATGCCCCTGCCGATCAGGCCGCGGGATACGCCATGCTCTTCGAGCAGCTCGAGACCTGGCTCGGACAGATCACGGGGCTACCCGCCGTCTCCCTGCAACCCAACGCGGGCTCCCAGGGCGAGTATGCGGGGCTCCTGGCGATTCGACGCTACCACCACGCCCGCGGCGAAAAAGAGCGGGACGTGTGCCTGATCCCCGTCTCCGCCCACGGCACGAACGCTTCGAGCGCCGTGATCGCCGGCTTCCGATGCGTCGCCGTCAAATGCGACGAGCGGGGCAACATCGACGTCGGAGACCTGCGCGAGCGGGTCTCCGAACACTCGGACCGGCTCGGCGCGCTGATGATCACCTATCCGTCGACCCACGGCGTCTTCGAAGAATCCGTCCGCGAAATCTGCAGCGTCATCCACGAGGGCGGCGGCCAGGTCTACATGGACGGCGCCAACATGAACGCCCAGGTGGGTCTCACCTCCCCTGCCGAGATCGGCGCCGACGTGTGCCATCTCAATCTGCACAAGACCTTCTCGATCCCCCACGGTGGCGGCGGCCCGGGAATGGGTCCGATCTGCGCGGCCGACCACCTGCGTGACCATCTCCCCGGACACCCCGTGTTCGGGGAAGGCGCGGTCTCGGCTGCTCCCTTCGGCAGCCCCTCCATCCTGCCAATCTCCTGGGCCTATATCGCTCTGATGGGCGCGGAGGGGCTGACCCGCGCGACGCAGGTCGCGATTCTCAATGCGAACTACATGGCGCGTCGCCTGTCGGATCATTTCGACGTTCTCTATACGGGACCCGGCGGCCGGGTCGCTCACGAATTCATCATCGACTGCCGACCCTTCGAACGTTCGGCGGGCGTCACGGTCGAGGACGTCGCCAAGCGGCTGATCGACTACGGGTTCCACGCACCGACCATGTCCTTCCCGGTCGCGGGAACGTTGATGATCGAGCCCACGGAGAGCGAATCCAAGGAAGAGCTCGATCGCCTCTGCGACGCGCTGGCCCTCATCCGCGAGGAGATCCGCGCGATCGAGCGCGGAGAGGTCGTCGCCGAGGATTCACCGCTAAAACACGCGCCGCACCCCGCCGAGGTCGTCGCCGGCGACGAATGGCCCTTCTCCTATACACGCTCGCAAGCCGCCTATCCCGCCCCCTGGAGCCGCACGCACAAATTCTGGCCACCGGTCTCTCGGATCGATAACGCCTTCGGCGACCGGAACCTCGTCTGTACCTGCCCGCCCCTCGAGGACCTGATCGAGGACGGCGAGGCACGCTGAGCAGGCGCCGCCAACACCTTCAACACGTTCAACACCTCCAACACCTTCGCGTTCAACACCTTCAACATCGCCGACGCCACCCACACCACCAAAGCCACCCACCAGCTTCTCCCGCCGCGAGACCCTCCCAGACCACCACAGGCCGCGGCGAGTGCTACCGTGCGGCGGTCGACGAAGACGGGGAACTGGAGCCATGGCCGATCCGGACTCGATTGCCTCGATCCTCTGGTCTTCTGAACCGACGACCCAAAGTGCGATCGGCCTCGTCGTGGCGGTTTTCCTCTTCTTCGCCCTGACCGTCCATCTCCCCCTCGCGATCCGGCTCGCCCGCCTCTCCTTGCTCCAGCGGAAGCTGAGGGCCAAGACCGATCGCGATCCTGACGCGAAGGACCCTCAGGCCATTCTCAGCCAAGCCCTGAAGGCGTCTCCGATCGCCGAGGCGTTCACGGAATTCGAGCGTCGCTGGTCGACGGCCCAACTCGAAGATGCCCGAGGGCGCGCACCCATTCGACTCCTCGATATCCTGGACGATCGACCGCTCTTACCCCTCGGTCCGCGACGGAGCCTGTTGCCGCTGCTACCCGGACTCTTCGTCGGCCTGGGGGCATTCGCAGCGCTTTACGGTTTGATCCCGAGTCTCACGACGACCGCGGCGGCGCTCGAAGTCCAGCCCGCTCGATTGGCGGCCGAGCTCGGACTGGCCCTACGAGCGGCCGCTTGGGGCTTCCTGTGCGCCCTCGCCGCTTCCCTCTCGGGCCGACTGCTCGGCGGCGGCTTCGACGCCCTCAGTGCGGGGCTCGACGACATCGTCGAGCGCCACTTTGGATCGATTTCTCCCGGTGAGCTGGCCGAGTTCACTCGACAGACCCAGCAGCGCGGCCTGGATACGCTGGGCCGAGAGCTCACCCGCTTTGCAGACGAACTGAACCAGCGGCTCGATCGCGGTCTCCAGCGCATCGAGCAATCGACGGCGCGTTCCGCCGCTCTCGTCTCCGAGGAACAGCGCGGCGCACTCCACAACGTGGTGCAGGAACTCTCCCTTTCGGTCCGGCAAGGCGTCGAGCAGCATCTGTCCGAACTCCGCAAGGCGTTACAACAGGCCATCGACCACCAGACCTCCGTGACCGGCGGCCTCGCCGAGACCTTTGAACGGATGGTCGAGAACGCGCAGAGCCAGGATCGGGTGGCACATACACTGAGCGAGTCCGCGGGCGCGGTCGAAGCCGCGGCGCGCAGCCTCCAGAGCGCCGCAGTCGAAATGAAGCCCGTACTCGACCATCTCGGGACGACCAGCGGCTCCCTGTCCGAAACCGCAGATCAGATGAGAGAGACCCAGCGCACCGTCGCACGCTCAGCCGAGGGCGTTCGCAGCTCGCTCGAGCACGCGGCGAACGGCGTCGACGACCAACGACAATTCGTCGAGCGTTCCCTCAGCGAAATCCGCCGCGCACTCGTAGGTCTCGGAGACGGATTGGGTGACTCGCTCCAACGCGCACTCCGGGAGGTCGACGATGCCCTGGGGAGCACTGTCGGGCAGCTGCGCGAAACCCTGGTCGAGAGCAACGAGACGATCGAACGGCTGTCGGCGCCCGTGCGAGCCGCCGAGGGGGCCACGCGCGAGGTCCACGTGGCGCTCGATCGCGTCCGAAACGAGGTCGAGGCGCTTGGACAGTGGATGCACCAGTCCCTCAAGCCGTTGCGCGGGGGGCTGAACGACTTTGGAACCCACGCGGAGGAGATCCGCCGCGCCATTCAGGTCTTCGCCGACCGGACTCGCCAGATCGACCAGACAATGGACGCTCTTCGCGAAGAGATCCAAGCGGAGAGCCGTCAGCTCCAGGGCAGTGGCAGCGAGCTGGGACGCAAGATGACTCGGGCCGCAGACGCGATCGGCAATCTCGAGATCGCGGCCGCGGAAGGGACGACAGAGGCTCGGTCCGAATGGGTGCCCGACAAGCGGAGCTGGACGCCGACCCCTCGTGCGCCCGGCGCGCAAGGGAACGCCGGCCCGACCCCCTCGGAAAACACGGACACCCCCCCGCGATTGGATCCGCCCACAGCAGCTGCTGCGCCGCCGCCGAGCCCCCGCTCCAGCCAGGATCCGGCGCACGGCCCACTGCCTGAGCAAACGGATTCGGGTGCGGAGGGCGGACTGAGCGAAAAGCCGACCAGGCGTCCGGAGGGCGAGCTCAGCGGCTACCGGATCAGTACTCCAAAGGCCATGGGCCCGGATCCGTACGCACGCTTCGACAGCGGAGCCGATCTCTCGTCGAACGTGCCGCTGCTCGAGACGCAAGAGCGCGAACTCGGTGAGGGCCACAAGCTGTCCGAGTTGCTCAGCCCAAAACCGCGCCCAGAGCCCATCAACGGCGACGAGGACGAGTCCGGCCGAATCCCCCCCGCGCACGAGGACACGGAGTAGGCCTTGGCTTCACGCTTTTACGGGCGCGACTCTCGTCCGCACCGCGGAAACGACCCTCGCGGCCTCTCGAGCTTTGAGCAGGGCACGGGGGCGATTACGATCGTCGCGCTGGCCACGCTGGCGGTGGTCGCCCTCGGCGAAAGTCGGACCCCCGGCGTGGAACCCCCGACGCTCGCCCCCTCGCTCGAGCTCCTTGCCGTCGTCGCCCCGGCCGAACGCGCATTGTCCGACGTCGAAGGATCATTCAGCACGCTCTGCGGGGAGCCTGCCTTGATCGCGGTGGACCTCGTCCCGGATTGTGAGACCGGAGCCTTGATCCTGACGGACGAGCATTTCGGCGGATTCGGGAGGACCGACCTCTTGCCGGAAGCACGGGACGACTTGATCCGCGCCATGAAGATCTACCTCTCCCGGCTGAGAGAAACGCCCGCTCTCTGGGCCAGCCTCGAAGCTCTGGAGATCCGTGGCCACAGCGACCCCCGCGCCGTACGAAACCCCTATGTCACCAACATGGTCGGCTCCCAGCAACGCCCCCTCGGAGTCCTGATCTCTCTCGTAGGGCCACAGGGCCTCTCGGAACGAGACCGGATCGACCTGGAACGGCTGGCGGTCGTCTCGGGCGCCTCTTTTTCCAGGCCCCCCGCCACCTGCCCCGACGAGCGCCGCGAGTGCTACTCCGCCTGGCGAAGAGTGGAAATTCGACCGATCCTGTCCGAATCGCTTCGCCGAGGAGACTGGTCGCGCACGCTCCAAGACGTCCGGGTCACCGCCGAGCGGCTCAGAGCAGCCTCTCAGGAAACGCGCCGCCGTTGAAAAACGTCGGCTGTCCGCGCGCTTTCCTCTGGTATGCTTCGGCGTCTTTCTCACAAGGGGGAACCCGATGGCCTGCTCTCGTAAGACGTCTCACTCTCTTTCGCTCTTTGGGGTCGCAACCTCGCTCATCCTCGCCTTGACGGGCTGCGATTCCGGCACCCAAGAGCCCGATGCGCCCGCGCCGGAGGCCACCGAATACGGCGCGCCCGCGGCTCCTGTCCCCGCCGCAGGGGAGGCCGCGATGCCGGCCGAGAAGCACGGAGACGGGACCATCGCGAGCGATCGCTTCCTGCGCGACCTGCCCACGGGAGCTTCCGCGAGCATCCCGGCCAACTTTCCAACCAACGTCCCCGTCTACCCTGGCGCGCAGCCGGCGATCGGGATGGGCAGCGAAGTCGGCGAACTTCAGAGGGCGGGCGTGCAGCTGCTTTCGAACGACGCCACGGCGGATGTCTTCGGCTATTACGAGTCTGAGCTCAGTGCCAACGGCTGGGAGATCACGAACTCCCGAAACGAGGGCGGCCTAGCCTCGCTCAACGCGAGCAACGGAAGCGTCAAGATGGCGCTGATCATCTCCACCTCAGCAGACGGCGGAAGCGACATTTTCGTCATCTCCGAGGAGTAGACCCCCTCTGAGACAATGAGGCACGGACCGTTGGATCGTCCCGGAGGGTCCCGAGCGGAGCGGAAGGTCGTGCCCGTTCGCCGCCCCTCGGCCACCTCGAGTCTGGACGACGCGAGACGACGCTAGGAGTCGAAGTCGGCTGGAGTGAGATGGTGATCCAGTTGGAAAAGCGGCCCCGTCCCGCCCGCAGGATCTTCCTGCACCGGTGTCACTGGAATCACCTCCCGAATCCTCTGCAGCGTCTCTTGCGAGATCAGCATGGCGTTCGGAGACGCCTGCTTCTGAATGTGGCCCGCCGTGTCCAGCACCTCGCTGTACGCGATCCCCGCGTTCAGATCGACCAATGACATCCCCGTGTGAACGCCCAAGCGAAAACGAAAGGGCTTCCCAAGCAGATTGGATTCCTGATTGAAGGCGTCGAGTCGGTCGAGAATCGAGCTCCCGGCGAGCAACGCCGATCGAGCGCTCTCGAAGAAGCACATCAGTTCATCGCCGTTGCTATTGAGCACCTGACCGTCAAACGTCTCACAGATTCCGCTCACGTAGCCGCGAAAACGTTCAAACGAAACGATGATGTGCTCTGCCTTCTCGCCACCGGTCTTCATCAGCCGCGATTCGACCACGTCCACGTCGAGGAAGCTCCCCATCACGCTGAACGCCTCGATTTCTCGGTCGAGGTCGATCTTATGCTCCATCCGCTGCGAGAGCGCCGATGAGGCGAGCGGAGGATCGGTCTGGGATGAAGCGCCAGCCATTGTGCCGAGACGCAGGCTGAGCGCAACACGATCGGCCAGCTGAATCTCATCTCCGTCTTCCAGGGCCACTCGGTCCAGGACAGGGAAGCCATTGACGAAGGTGGGATTGGTATCACTCCTGTGGACCAGCACCAGCGATCGGCCGGCAATCTCGATCGACGCGTGGAGCCGTGACACACCCGATTCAGCGATCCGCACGTCGACGTCCTCGCCACGTCCGAGCGTCGCCCCATCTTGCCCAATCGAAAAGAGGGCGTCTGGAAGGTTGGTTGCGCCGCGAATGACCGTCAGCTCGCCCAACTGGATTTCGACCGATCGCAACTCGGTCACCTCACCTAACCCGTCGAGCGTCGAGAGCGTGACCTCCTCACCCGGGATCTCCTCATGCATCCCACCAGAGGGGGGCGCTGTCGGCGATGTGGGAAAGGGATTCTCGGAGATCGAGGATTTCCGAGCGACTCCCTCCATGATCTGCGTGAGGTCCGAGAGGTTCATCCCTTTTCGGGCACGCACGTCAATCGCGACTCGCCCCATCTCGATCCGGTCCCCGGCCGAGAGCCTCGCACGGGAGACTTCCGCACCGTTGACGAACGTCGAGTTGGCCGCCGTGTCGATATGCGTGATGGACGTTCCCGCGGCATCCCGCCGGATCCAGGCCTGCTTGCGGGAAATGCTCCGATCGTCGAGACGGATGACGTCCGTCTGGCCACTCTCGGGTTGCCCGCGACCGATGAGCACTTCGTTGCCTTCGAGCGTAAATTGATTACCCGCATCGGCACCCGCGACCACGAGCAACTCCATAACGGGGCCCGTCGGCTCTCGGTCTTCACGATTGCGCCAGGCGTTCAGCCAGGTCGACAAGGAGATCTCCAGAGGCCGCGTGCATGCTCCACCGGCGGCAGACCCACAGCATAGGGTCCCGAGCCGCGCCCGGGCCAACAAACATTTGCCCGGGCGCTTTGGAGAAGACCTCGCATCCGCCGGCTAGTCCTCATCCGGCCGCTGCCGACGCTGACGTTTGACATCGCTGCGCTGGCGTTTCGCCTCCAGGCGGCGCCGGACTGAACCACGCGAGGGGAGGGTCGACCTCCGGGGGGGAGCTCGATCGAGCCCCTGCTCGACCAATTCCTGGAGCCTCGCGTGCGCCGCTTCCCGATTACGTTCTCGACTTCGGTGCCGGTCTGCGTGCACCAGGAGCACCCCTTGTCGAGAGAGTCGGGAGCGGAGCCGATCGAGAAGCCGGCGACGAGCATCCTCGGACAACCCCTGCGAACGCCCCAGATCCCAGCGGAGCGAAACCCGCGTATTCGAGGTGTTGACGTGCTGGCCGCCAGGGCCACCGGACCGGCTAGCGAGTTCTTCGACCTCGCCGGCCGGAATCCAGTTGCCCCCGGGCAACCGATGGTCGTTCTGTCCGGGGCGATCACCGCCAGCCATCCGAGGTCCCCTTGCCGATCCCCCTGGCGACGGTTTCCCGGCGCGAATCGGACTTCAGAATTGGTCCCGATCGGTCGAGTCGGCACAGAGGGCGTGTTTGTTCCTAGACGGCCTGACCCCGATCAAGAAGACCGGCGAAAAACCGGCACAAGGGAAGCGCGACTACGTGACGGAGTCTACTCGCCGAGACGATCATCCGGGAGCGATCGTAATTCAGCGCGAAAACGAACTCTCGGAGTTCGTCGAGTTGCTGGAAGGATTCGACGTGCCCGTGAAGATCTTTTCCCAAGGGCTGCCGACTCTGGACCAGCTGGGGGGGGCAGCCCTCGTGATCGTGGCAGGCAAACGCCTCGTCGACTCAGGCACGCCCCACCTCTCTCTCTGGCCCCGAACCATCGCGGTCCTGGACGACTCGAGCAAGACGCTGGTCTCCCATTTGAACCGCCTCGGCGCCGCCATCGTATTGAGGCGCCCCATCCATCCCCGGACGCTCCGGCTCCTACTGCTGCACGAGATCTACCGAGGCCCGGAGCGTCGGCGCAAGCCCAGGACCTTGATCGGCCACCCTGTCCGGGTCACCTCAGGCCTCTTTCCACATCGGGCCACCCTGGTCGACCTCTCGTCCACGGGCGTCCGGATCGACCTGGCTCAGCCCCTCAAGGTTGGCGCCAACGTCCGGGTCTTGCTCGGTCGAGATCTGACCCTGGCCAAGGCAATCAAGCTCAAAGTCCGGGTGGTCCGTTCGATTTCCCCTTCGGGTACCGACCGGCCGCAGGCTGAGGTGGGTGCGGCAATGCTCGACCCCAACCAGGATTCCAAGGCGATCGGACAACTCCTCCAGCGTTTCTCGAGCGGCCCGGCCTCGTGGATCGGTGCGATGAGCACACAGCACGAACCGAGTGCCAGCATCGAATCTGTGACGCAGGCCACGCGCTCGACCGGCGAAACCCTGGTGCCGAGCGAATCCGGCGGGCGTCTCCCGCCGAGTTTCAATCCCGCCGCCCTCGCCTCCAGTGACGGGCCATTGGCGCCACAAACGAGCCCTGACCGCAGGGCGAACGATCGAGTCCCCTACGACCGCCGAGTAGTGGCCCTCGGACAGGAGGCCGCCCGCGTATTGATGGGGCGAGACCTCTCCACCACAGGAATGCGCGTGGCGGACAACAACTCGATCCAGATTGGAGAGAGCTTTCGCCTCGCGCTCCATTGCGGTCGTCAAATCGAACCGCTCATCATCATGGCCACCGCGCTGCGGCGCGACGGTGACAGCGGCGTGGTGCTCGCCTTCTCGGACCTCTCGAGCGCCCAGCGAGCCCACTTGGAGAAGATCATCGCGAGCAATCGACCCATTCACTCGATTCCCGATGGAATCGATCCAAACGAGCTGACGGGCTCTGTCGTCGTGGGCGAGAAGCTCGAGAAGATGGACGAGGCCAGCGAGGAGGACAGCGAGGAAGACGGCGCTGGGGCGAGCGAGACCGACGAGCCTGGCTAAACGAGAGCGCGGCGATCAGTCGTCTCCCGTGCGGTCGTCCATCTCCTGGAAGGACACGCGCGCCCGAGACTCGATGAAAGTCCGCAGCCCATCCGACATATCGCCCATCTCTCGGACCGAGTTCTCGAAGGCCTCGACATCCATTCCCACCAAGATGTAGATCCGGTTACTCGGCGAAACCCAGGTCTGTTCGGGGGCCGTTCCATTCAACGTCGCCTTCGAGAGCAGGACCGTCGTCGACGAGAACTGCTCCCCAGTCATTTCGGACTCGCTGTCGGTCACCTGCTCCTGGTAATCTTTGAGCATGCTCTTGACCTTGGTCTCGAGCGTCCGACTGATCTCGGCCCGAGCGCGTGCGGTCGCCTTCGTACGCGCAATCGACATACTGCGTCCAATCTCTGCATCACCTACGCCACAGATCCTCGCCCCCTCGGCATCGTCTTGTGCCCAATAAGCGCCGCATCCCTGTAGTACCCAATCCGGCGCGCCCGCGAACTCGCTCGGCAGCTGCTCGTCCGGCGTGGATACCGCCCGGCCACAACCAACCGCCGCGATCACAAAGGCCAGCGCAGTGGCCACCAGAAAGCGAATGATCTCGGATCGGATACACATCGGTCTGCCTCCAGGCTCTTCATCCTGCCCGGGATCGGGCTGGCTGCGCCGGGTCGCGACGGCACGCCCCGTGGACTCGCCCGGAAACCGTGTTTTCATCCCGCGCCCCGCCTTCTCTAGGTAGCGTATCGACCTTCATAGGTTTCACTCCGATGTGCATTTTTGCGGCAGATCACGCGCTCTCGTGATCCCCCCTTTTCAGTCCGGACCGCTCCATCCAGGAAGTCCACGCACAGCCCCCGCAGGCTTTCTCCGTGGTTTACCCCAGAAAGCGACCGGGATAAGCCTCTCCGTGCCGCCTTCTTCCGGTCGTCTGCCGCGGAACTGCCGGGGGGCTGCATCCGCGATCCTGCATCCTTCTGAAAACGGTGAACTCCGTGATCAGGGTCACTCCAGTTTCACCCAATCGAGGTCGATGGGGCTCATGAGATGCAGATAGATGCCAAACGACCGAAGTCGCTCCATGCGTTCACGATGATCGAGATGTTGGTCGTCGTCGCGATCATCGGAATTCTCAGTGCCATCGCCATTCCCATGCTCGTCAGCCACCAGCTGCGCGCCAAAAGCACCGAGGCGAGAACGAATCTCAGCGCGATCCGCGTGGTCGAGGAGGCCAATTTCTCCGAGACCGGCCTCTATATTGCCGCCGCCGCGGAGCCAAGCCTCATACCGGGCGCGACGCCGGTGGCCTTTGACGTCGCGGGCAGTGATTATGCTTCTCTGGGCTGGGCGCCCGAGGGACGGGTGTACTTTTCCTATGCCGTGGCCATCTCCGACGACAGCAGCGGCTACACCGCAGACGCGGCAGCAGACATCGACGCGAATGGTCTGATCCAACTCTGGGGATATACGAAGCCGGACGGGCTGGGTAACCTCGTCGCCGGCGGACTCGGGTGCGATCCCACGCGTCTCGCACCTGAAGTGCTCGGCTCCTGTAACCTCAGCCGCACCGTCTACTAGCGAGCGTCACGGATTTTCATGTGCCGCCCCAATACCCACTCGCCAAGTCGGTCGGGATGACCTCCAGCAGGGACGAGATCGTCGATCGACTCGAGCGACTGCGCACGCTGCGTTCGGCATGGGGTGTCCTCGAACGATCGCGCGACGAAGACGAAGTCGACGAAATCAGCGAGACCGGGCTCGCGCTCTCCGATCATCTCTCTGGAATCATCCGATCCCATAGCGACGTCTCCCTCGAGGCAGTCCGGAGCATCGACAAACTCCTCAAGGAGTTCGAACACTCAATCCGGCACCTGGCTACCCGGATTCCGCTCTCCGAACTGCGCGCGTCTCTGCCCGCTTATCAAGAGAGCGACCGCGACGGGCTTCTCGATCTCCTCGACGTGATGCTCGGCGAAGATGTGCAGGCTTCAAAGCGCGTCACGGACCGCATCGGAGCGATCGACTACCTCATCACACTCCTCTGCGCCCGGAGCAACGCGCCTCCCGGCGCGATCGGCTTCGACCCCGCCACGCTCACTCCACGACTCCAGCAGCTCTGTGAGAGCGCCGAGGCCGCGGCAGCCGAAGACTTGACGGAGATCGAAGCCGAGTTCTTCTCCGCAGCCAACCTCGAAAATGAATTCCTGGGCGACGAGAATCACCAGGCCTCCATACGAAAGAAAAAATCCGAGCTGGGGCTCAACTATTTCGTCCCTCGAGTTCTTCGCGCGACCGTCACCTACAACACGGCTCTACTTTCACGAGTCGCGGACGAGATCGTTGACGACAGCCTCTGGGGAAATTTGACGAAGGCCGCCGAAGATTCGCAGGGACCCCCTTCTTCTGTCTTCTCGAGCGAACCGCTCCAGCGCCTCGGAGCGGCGGTCCGTCGCCGCGCAGAGGGTATTGCCGCGGGATCAACCAGAGAGGATCGCATCGCCTGGGCGCTCGATTTCGACTACCTCGACGAGAACGAGTCCAAGGCGCTCTGCAGCCCCACTCTCGCCACTCGAGACGACCCGCTCGGCACCGCAATCCTGATCGGTTTGCTGAGCCGTTCGATCGCCGTCCTCTCCATCGAGCTCCAGGAGGCCGGACTCTCTCCGGATGAGATTTCGGAGATCTGGGTTGAGCAACTCCGCGACGTCTTTCAGGAGGAGATCAACTCGAACCTCTCCGAAGACGCGTATCAGGTCGCATGCGCCCTGTCCGATCTGAAGGACAAATTCCTACCCATCTCCCTCGTCGAGCACCACTCGGCGGAGTCGACGGGCGACCCGGTCGCCTCCCCCGATAGCGCGGCGACGGACGGCCCGCAGTCCCCGTTCAATCAGGCCAATCAGCTCATGCAGGACGCACTGGAACTCGACCACGAGAACCCTGTCAATCCGCGGGGCCGGCTCGGGCTCGCGAACTTCCCCTGGCAATGGCTGCTACAGCGGCTCATTGTCGCCGCGCTCCTCACCGCGGCGATCGCGTTTTTCGCAATCGGCTCCAACCGCGAGTTCGACGGCCTGAACCACGAACAACTCGAGGCGCTCTCCCCCTACCTCTTGGACGGCAAGCGAACCGGAGCAGGCACCGGCTCCTCCTTCGTCGGTACAATCGACGAGCGCTGGGTCTCGCTCCCCCGACTCGAGCGCGACGGCGTCGCTCGACAGCTCGTTCGACGTCTCCGCGAGCAGGGCATGCACCAGGTCATGATCTACGACGCGGAGAATCGAATCCGGGTCCAGGCGATCGGCGAGCAGGCTACACAGATTCGCTGATCCCAACTCTCGCGCCCATCGCTCTGCGAAAAACACGCCGCTCAGTCGCAGAGCCCCTGAATCTCCACCGCGAGCGGCGCTGAGAAATCCTCGAGGAGGATGAGCGCACCGCTATCGCAGGCTCTGCAACCCCTCAAAGCGGCCTGAGCGTAGTGACGAGGCACATAGCTGAGCACAGAGATTTCGAACGCGGGACGGCCCGAACCCAGGCCGTTCGGCAGGCAGCGGCGGGCGATCGCCTCGATCCACAAAGCGAGAGGCGGGCGGTCGTCCACGTCGAAGAAGCCCCGACTCGCAATCTCTGCCACCCCGGTGCCAAGCGAGCGCCCCGGTCGATAGACGATCCAGAGGCCATCGGGCTCCGTCCCTTCTGAAGACTCGGAGTCGACACGCTCTCGCCGCCAGGCGTCGATCCGAGCCACGATTGCCTCACCCGCTTCGAGGGAGGGGGCGGCCTCCATCTCCTCGAGCTCGAGGGAGAGCTCGGGCGGGAGCGCTGAGAGCAAGACATCCCATGAGACGCGATCCAGCCCAATGACGAACTCCGCGCGCTCGGAGAAGCGAGCTCGCTGCCGCGCGTCGAAGCCCGGAAACGGCTCGATCTCCAAACTCCGCGAGAGGAGATTCACCAACGTCGACGCCCCCCCCGCGAAACCGCGCTCAGAAGTTGTCGTATTCTTCGAAGAGCCGTTCCATCTCCTCGACTGACTCGTCCCGGCGGCTGCTCAGCGCGGAATAGGCTTCTCTGACCCGCCGCAGAGATGCCGACAAATCGTTCTCGCGATTCGGAACTCCGTACATGCGCGTCCCGTCCGACGCCGTGAACTCGCGCATCTCGGGTTGGATCACCGACGGAGAAGTCGCAGGCGGAACTGCGCTCGGGGAAACCGGTGAAGCCGGTATCGGCGCGGCCTCCACGCCCCGCGCAGGCACGCGCTGGGGCGGAAGGGGTTCGGACAGCGCTGCGCTCGAGGACACCACGGATGGCCGCTTGAGGGGAAGGGGCTGAACCAGCGGTCGGTCTGACCCACGTGGCACCATCGCGATTCGAGTCTCAACCTGGGCGTTCACCCATCGCAGCGCGGCCGCGCTGCGCAACGAATAGTTCAGCCCCTCGAGCGGCAGCCCCTGTTCGTTGACCCGGCGGACGAAGGTGTTGACGCCAACGAGCCGCGCATAGGCGTCCAGCAAAGGCCCACCGGAGTTGCCTGGGTTGATTGCGGCATCGGTTTGGAAGATGTCACGAGCCTGATCGCGCCGCTTGCTCGAGATCGTTCCCGTGGTCAGAGTCCACAGCCCACCGCCACCAGGGTGGCCAATTGCCGCGACGTCCTCGCCAATCTCGACTTCCTCGGAGTCTCCCACCGCCAGCGGGCGGAGGTCCGACGGCGGGCTCTGGACCCGGATCAGCGCCAGGTCGAGAGCACGATCACGCGCGACGACCTGAGCGAGATAGGGCTGACTGAGGTCCCGGGCGTTATCGCCGGAAATGGGGTGCGGCTTGAAATAGACCACGAGTTTCGAGAAGGGCTGACCGGAGCCCGCATGCGCGATCACGTGATCGTTCGTCAGCACGAGGCCGCCTCGGGTCAGGATGGAGCCCGTTCCGGAACTGCCTGAGCTCCCCTCCCCCAAGCCGAAAATCAAGACGACCGAGTCTGCCGCGTCGCGGTAGATGCCTGCCGCGGACAGAACACCTGCCGCAGCCGCCGCCCCGCAGAGCCAAATCACGAGAAGGCCCGAAACGAGCAGGGTGCCTTTCGTGGCCTGGCCCACGAGGCGTAATTTCTCGGGCCTTCGTGCTCGCATCGTCTCCCCCGTCCCTATGGCCCCGCCGTGATCCCGAAGCCTGTTTCAACGGTTATTGCCCCGGAGATAGCGCCCTGACCTGAGGGGCGCACGCAAAGGCGGCTGACCCTCTGATGCGCTCTCCGCTCTTCGAGAGTGCCACGGCACAACGAATTCGTTCCACCTCAGTCCTCCGTCCCTTCTCCGAGATAACTCTTCAAACGCCGGTCGAGAGCGGCCGCCAGCGCTTGCTCGCCCGCACGCCGAGCGCGCAGCCGGGCGCTCGAAGGCTCCGGGTGGCTCTCGGTGCCCTCGGCTTCGACCACGATCAGCGTGGGCTCTTGCGGACGGACGCTCGCGATCTCGGCCGATCCCTCGAAACGGAACTCGACCCACTCCGTACCCCGCGTGACCGGCAAGAGACGAAGTCGCGCATCGACCGTGACACTCTCCGCGCCCGAAATCGGCCCAACCTGGAAGCCGAGACGACTCAAATTGCTCGCGATCTCCTCGCGAAGCTGGGGGAGGGTCCCGATCGCCTCTCCATTGGCGGGGTCGACCTCGCTGCCCCTGACAGAGAACGCGAGCGAGCGCATGCGGTCATCGGCCGCGCGACGCAAGGTGCCGGTCGCCTGCGACCGAGGCGGGAGGCAAACACGCCCCAGCACGCGACCACGCGCCTGCAATTCATCCAGCGCGCCTCCGAGACGAGCAGCGCCCAGCGCGGCACGCAGCGCGGCCAGCGGATTCGCAGCCACACCCGCGGCGTCGACCTCGCCGTCCACGCGCGTGATCAGATCACGCGCTTCGACTCCGATCCGTCGGCATTCGGCCTCCCGTTCGAGCACGGCGAGAGCCCAGAAGGTACCGGTCTTGGGGTCCTCCCAGTGAAGGGGGACCTCGGCGGCCTGAAGTTCGAGAGCCGTCGTGATCTTCGTCGTCCCCAGCAGCGTCGAACTCTGGCTCGAGCGGCCATCGAGCACGGTCTCGTTTTCGCTCAGCAGCAGTTCGCTGTCCAGGCGGGCCGAGAAAATTCGCGAGAGCTCCCCTTTTGCCGTCGCCCGGGCCGCCGACAGGTCCTCCCCCGTGCCTAACGCGGACACGAACCGTTTCCTCGCATACTCCGCCGGCAGCTCACCGCTGACCCATGCAGGGGTCGATTCAATGCCGGCACAGGCCATGAAACCGAGCGCCAGCATCATCGCTCCGAACCATTCTTTTCTGATCTTCTTTTTCACTTGACCGTCCTCAGAATCACGAAGCGGCGCTGGCCAGGCGACACCTCGACGTTTGGGATCGTCCTCGACTCGACTGGCACGGACTGCGCCGTGACGAAGTCGACCTCCAGAACATGGACACCGGCCGGCAACACCATGGACGACATCCAGATCTGATCGGGCAGCGTCGACCAGACTCGCTTATCGGCCTGCTCCGAAGCATAACGGGCGAGCCCGCCCAACAACTGAGTCCCAGCCACGAGCAGCGCCTGCTGATCCCCCGACTCCCTCGCTGCGGCCTCCACGCCCTTCTGAATCGCGTATTTGATCGCGGCTCGCGCGACCGATTTCGTATAGATGAGCGCCTTTCGATCCTCGAGATCTTTCTCGGCGATCGCTCCAATGTCCTCGACGAGTTCAGGCCCCGTGATACGTGTCGCTTTCGCGACGAGAGGTTCCATCCTCGCGATGCGATAGGGCCGGTCGACGTATTTCGGAAACGCCACGGAGATCACATCGACCCCCTCGAGCGCCCCCACGAAGGCCGTCGCGCGATTGATGTCCTCTCTCGCCCGCTCGTCTGCGGTCGCCTGGATCGCGGCGACCAGCAGCCACGCTTCCGAGAATGGAATCGCCACCTTCGTCTGCCCCTTGACCGGCGAGAGTCCGTTGTAGTGAAGGATGATGAGTTCCCCCTCCCCCTCCGGAATCGTCCGGACCTTGCCGGGACTCCCGAGCGCACGCAGATCGTCTTGTGCCCAGCGACCCAAGCGAGCGGCGACACGCTCGGCGTTCTCGTACAAGGAGGGCGGCGGTTGCAGGGCAAACTCGTCTGCGTAGACGGCATAGCCTGCGATCGCCTTCTTGTAGTCCACGAGCGACGAGCCGTACTCGCCCCCGGCTTCATAGAGGAGCGCGGACAGGTAACGGGCGAACGCGTCCTCGCGATAGCTGTTCCCACTCCCGGCATCGACCTGGAGCTTTCGCAGATAGTCCTCGACCTGCCGGGCCTCCACGAGCGCCGACTCCAAATCTCCCAGCATCTCGTAATTCACCGCTGAAAACAGATGAACCAAGGTGCGCTCGAAATTCTCTCCCGCGTAGGCCAGGGCGTAGTCGTTCGTCATCATCGAGAGCCCTACTCCCGACAAGCTCGTCGTGTAGAGCGCATCTCCGATTCGCTTGGCTTGCTCGAAGGCGGCGTTACTTTCGACGTACCGGCCCTCGATCTGCAGGAGCATGCCCTTCTCGAGGAAGTACAGGAGCTGGTTCTTGCCGCGGAAGGAACGGTCCTTCTCACGCTCTACGAGCTGGAGCGCCGCGCTGTAATCTCCGCGCAGCATCTGCTCGGTGAGATCCCGCTGGACCCGAGCCGTCGACGCACAGCCGAGTAGAACGACCGCGGCGAACAGGACGAGCAGAAAACAGACCGGTCGCGGAGTCACCTTTGAACGCCCTGCGCAGCGTCTCGCCTAGCCGCCGAATCTCGGCTGCTTGACGAACTTCTTGATCTTCTTCTGACCGATCCAGACCTTCTCGTTGGTCTCCAGGTTGACCAGCTCGAGATCGACCTGATAGAAGCGGACGGACTTACCGCCCGCTGCGTCGATGATCGTATTGATCCCGCCGATCAACATGAGGTCCGCGCCGACCTCCTTACCCATGCTCTTCGCCGTGTCGATCGTCGCGTTTCGCAGCTGATCGAGGCGCTCGTCACGCAATCCATCCCGCTCGTCGCTCGACGCGACCACCCGCACGCGGCCCGAGTTGACGAGCGCGCGCTCCAGGTCCTTGGTGAAGGTTTGCGTGTTGATGTGTTCACTCGATCGATTACGGACGGCACCCACGATCACGCTCGGCTTCCGGCCCGTCGTCTCGCGCCAGTCGTCGATCCAAGGCCGAGAGAGCGAGTCCGTGACCATTTCCTCGGAGACCTGCTGACTGTCAGTATCGTTCCAGAAACCCGAAACATCGATCACTTCGCCCGCATCCGTCCGCCGGATCGAAGGCGTCGAGGAGCACGCCAGGAACGATCCGATGACGACCAGCAGCGTCATCCCAAGCAGAAAATTCCGCTCGATGGATCGCCTGAACCGAATGGATCGCAGCGAGCTTCTCGCGACGGGTTGCATAGCTAGTCCCCTTCTTGAGCCCGCCGGAACGAGCGGAGCGCGGTAGATGATCCGCATTCCGACCCGAGGGGTCAACGGACGACGACCTGCAAGCAATCCCTGCGCCTCCGTGCAGAGAGTCCGGAGCGCAGTTAGGTTCCGACTCCTCTTCGCGCGCCGTGACCGGGAATAGGGAGCAGGAGCATTCCAGGTGCGATCCGACGCCATCGATCAATTATTGAGCACCTACCTCAAGGCACCCGCTCGGGTCAGCTGGCAGAGCGCCCTCGCCGAGGGTTCTCGAGGTCGTTTCGAAGGGGTGCGGCTCGAGTTCGCCGGTGTCGCCGTGCTCGCATTGCCCTTCGAACGCGTCTTGCTCGAGGCCGAGACCTTCCAGTTCGTACCGGGTCTCCCCGCCAGGATCTCGGCCACCTCGCCTCGCCTCGTGCTCTCGCTCGCTCAAACCCAGCTCGACCTCTGGTTGACCCGATCCCGCGCACCCTTCGATCTGCGACTGACTCCTGGCTGCGTCGAGTTCCGACTGGATGTCGGGGGGCTTCCGATCACCCGCGCAGAGACGCAACTTTCGGTCGACCACGGATGGTTCGTGCTCCAACCCAAGAGAGCCGAGTTCCTCGGGCTCCAGAATCGGCTGGCGTCGGTCTTTCGAACGTATCTCCCACTCCCCCGCCTCGCTCCCGAGACACGACTCACGGGGGTGGAGCATGCCGAAGACTCGCTCCGGGTCGAACTCACGCTCGACGATTTCGAGGAACAAGTCACCCCAGGACTCGTCGGACGGATTCGCAAACGCTTCCTGCCTTTCGCCGGACCGCTTTCTAGCTGGCAAGGCCGCGAGGGCGACCGCTAGCCTGGGTCGACGCGGTGCGTCCCTGTAACCGGATGAGGCGGCCGAGCGAAGAACCTTCAGAGAGCCCGGAACCTTCGACAGGGTCCCCCGGTGGACCCACCGCTCAACCGGCCGATCTGCTTGAGGAGACCCGATGAAGACGCCACCCATCCCGAGCTCGGAAATCACCCAGGAGGCGCTCTTCCTCAATCGGCGCAGCCTGCTCAGGCTCGGCGCGACGGCCGCGCTCGGGGGCGTATTGGCCGGGTGTCCGGCGGCGGAGGAGGCCGGGGCAAAAGAGGGCGGCCCGGAAGAGTCCGGGTTGCGTGTACTCCCAGAGGTCACTCCCGCGACGGCGGCGTTCCAAGTGGACGAAGAGACGAGCCGCTATCAGGACGTGACCCAGTACAACAACTTTTACGAGTTCGGTACCGGCAAGCGCGACCCGGCCCGCAATGCGCATACGCTGAAACCGGAGCCCTGGTCGATCTTGGTGGACGGAGAAGTCGGGAAGCCCGGCCGAGTCCCACTCGAAGACATTCTGAAACCATCACGGCTCGAAGAGCGCGTCTATCGCTTTCGATGTGTCGAAGCCTGGTCGATGGTCGTGCCCTGGGTGGGCCTGCCCCTCGGCGACGTGCTCAAGCGCTTCGAACCCACCAGCCGAGCTCGCTACGTCTCCTTCGAGACGCTGGTCGACCGAGAACAAATGCCGGGACAAAAGCGTCGTGTCATCGACTGGCCTTACAGAGAAGGTCTTACGATGAAAGAGGCGATGCACCCTCTCTCGTTCTTGGCGGTGGGCATGTACGGGCGTGTCCTCCCGAACCAGAACGGCGCCCCGATCCGCCTCGTCGTGCCCTGGAAATACGGCTTCAAGAGCATCAAGTCCATCGTCCGTATCACCTTCTCCGAGGATCAGCCCCGCACGAGTTGGAACGACCTGCAATCCGACGAATACGGCTTCTACGCGAACGTGAATCCAGAGGTCGATCACCCGCGCTGGAGCCAGGCCCGCGAACGCCGGCTCGGCGAATTTCGCAAACGACCGACCCTGCCCTTCAACGGCTACGAAGAAGACGTTGCGGCGCTCTACGCGGGGATGGACCTGCGGCGTTTCTTTTAGCTGAGCGAACATGAGGACCGGGTTGGGCCGCGCAAAAATTCAAACGATCGCGGTCGCGGTCGCGCTCCTCCCCGCGGTGGGACTCGCCGCTCGATTCGCCATCGAGGGCTTCGGGGCCAACCCGATCGAGGACCTGACCCACGTGACGGGCGAGTGGGGCCTGCGCTTCCTGCTCCTCTCCCTTGCCGTCACCCCCCTCCGACAATGGCTGGGCTGGAGTTGGGCGGCACCCCTACGCCGTACGCTCGGTCTAGTGGCCTTCGCCTACGCGACGCTCCATCTCGCCACCTGGGCCTTCCTCGACCTCGGACTCGACGGCGCGGCGATCTTCGAAGACCTGACGGAGCGCCCCTATATCATGGTCGGCATGGTGGCCTTCCTGCTCCTCGCGGCGCTCGCCGCGACGTCGACGCGCCGCTCGATTCGCCGCCTGGGGGCCGCCCGGTGGCGCCGGCTCCACGCGTGCGTCTATCCCGCAGCGGTCCTGGCCATCCTCCACTTCTTCTGGCTCGTGAAGGCCGACTACCGCTCGCCCATCGTCCACGGCATGGTCTTGCTGACGCTGCTGGCCGCTCGCTTCGTCTGGAAGCACCGTTCGACTCACGGCGCCGAACCTGACTGAGATCCCCATCGAAGTGGGGGGACCCCCCGTGTCCAACCTCATGCAACGGTTTATCGTGCGATAAACCCACCCTGCAGAGAGATACGCCATGAGCGGAGCCGCCCGATCGAGCACGCCGATGAAACCGGCGTCCGACGCCCCCAGCGACCCGACGTCGATCCCGCTGGACGAGATCGACGTCTCGAACGCGGATCTGTTCCAAAACGATGCATTCTGGCCGTATTTCGCTCGCTTGCGCCAAGAGGATCCGGTCCACTACTGCACGAAGAGTTCTTTCGGGCCTTATTGGTCGATCACCCGCTTCGAGGACATCCTGGCCGTAGAGAAGGACCCCGAGACCTTCTCCTCCGCCGGCTCGATCACGATCGGAGATCCCCGACCGGATTTCCCGATCTCGCCGGGCTTCATCGCGATGGACGGCACTCGCCACCTCTCGCATCGAAGAACCGTCGCGCCCGTCGTCGCGCCACGAAATTTGAAGAGACTGGAGCCCCTGATCCGGGAACGAGCGGTGGAAATCCTGGAATCCCTGCCGATCGGCGAGGCGTTCGACTGGGTCGATCGAGTCTCGATCGAACTGACCACGGCCATGCTCGCGACGATGTTCGACTTTCCCTGGGACGAGCGCAGGAAGCTCACCGACTGGTCCGACATGACGACGATGATCCCGAGCGAGAGCGGAATCACGCACGAGGACCGCCGGGTCGCGCTCCTCGAGTGCCTCGACGCTTTTCAGGACCTCATGCGCGAGCGCAAGGGACGCGACCACGGGATCGACTTCGTGAGCCTGATCGCCGACGGAGAGGCGACACAGGATCTGAGCTCCCTCGAATACCTCGGGACGATTCTGCTGCTGATCGTCGGTGGGAACGACACGACCCGGAACTCGATCTCGGGAGGCGTGCTCGCCCTGAACGAATCGCCGGCCGAGTACGCGAAGCTGCGGGCCCGTCCGGCGCTGATCCCGAACATGGTGAGCGAGATCATCCGCTGGCAAACCCCGCTCGCTCACATGCGCCGCACGGCCACCCGCGACACCCTGCTCCGGGGCAAACAGATCCACGCCGGAGACAAGGTCGTCCTGTGGTACGTCTCCGGGAACCGGGACGAGACCGCCATCCCGCGCGCCAACGAATTCCTGATCGACCGCGCCGACGCGCGCAAGCACCTCTCTTTCGGTTGGGGCATCCATTATTGTGTGGGCAGCCGAATCGCAGAGATGCAGCTCAGAATTCTGTGGGAGGAGATCATGGCTCGATTCGAGCACGTCGAGGTCGTCGGCGAGCCGATCCGCGTACGCTCGAATTTCGTCAAGGGCTTCCATCACCTGCCGGTCCGCATCCACCCTCGCTGACCGAACCGACCTCCCCCCGCTACACCGATCTGTCCCGCATGCCGATGAGAACGCTTGCCCCCTGGGCAGGCGGAGCGCATGCTCTCCCTCGCCGACCCGCCGGAGCCTGAATGAGCGAAGAAGAGAAGTCCGTGGAAGAGGGCCCGACGCTCGATCGCAGCGACGTCCACCTCGTCGAGGTCGATGGGAGACAGATCCACCTGGTCGGGACGGCCCACGTCTCCCAGCGCTCTGTCGATCTCGTCCGCGAAGTCATCGAACGTGAGCAGCCCGATGCCGTCTGCATCGAACTCGACGTGGGCCGCTTCGAAGCACTCTCCCAGGAGAAGCGCTTCGAGGAGCAGGACCTCCGCGAAGTGCTCCAGAAGAAGCAGCTCTCGACGCTGATGCTGAACCTCATTCTGTCCTCTTATCAAAGACGGCTCGGCCTCAAGCTCGGCGTCGCGCCGGGCAGCGAATTGATGGAGGCGGCCCGAGTCGCCGAAGCGAACGGGATCCCGATCTCGCTCTGCGACCGGGACGTGCGGATCACCCTACGTCGGGCCTGGCAATCGCTCTCGTGGTGGCAACGTTTCCGGCTGCTCGGGGAGCTCGGTGCCAGCCTCTTCGAAGACACGGAGATCTCGGAGGAAGAACTCGCGCGCATTCGCGACCAGGACGTCGTCACAGAGGTGATGAAGGAGTTGGGGCGCCTGATGCCCGATCTGAAGCGGGTCTTGATCGACGAGCGAGACGCCTTTCTCGCCCATGAGATCCTCGAGACCGACGGCCAACGCATCGTCGCCGTCGTTGGTGCGGGCCACGTCGACGGAATGAAAGGGCGCCTGCTTCGGGCAGAGCGCGCGGACTTGGAGGCGATCAGCGAGATCCCGCCCAATTCGAAGCTCTGGAAGGTGGCGGGGTGGGCGATCCCGCTCGTGATCGTCGGGTCGATCGCTGCGATCGCGCTGACCCAGGGCGCAGAGGCCGCCGGCGAGAACGCTGCGATCTGGTTCCTCGCCAACGCGATCCCGAGCGGTCTGGGGGCGATCATCGCGCTGGGACACCCTGCGACGATTCTCGCGGCTGCACTCTCGGCGCCCTTCACGAGTCTCAGCCCACTGATCGGGGCCGGCTACGTCGCGGCGTTCACCCAGCTCTGGGCGCTGCCGCCCAAGGTGGCCGATTTCGGGACCGTCGGAGACGATCTCTCGGTTCCCCGGCGCTGGTGGGAAAGCCGCCTGATGCGCATCTTCCTCGTCTTCGTGCTGACGACCCTCGGGAGCGTCGTCGGCACCTACGCGGGGGGCTTCGAGGTACTCCGCAACCTGGTCGGCGGCGCCGCTTGACGCAGTCTGGCCCGCCGGCGAGTGGGAATTCGGATCGAGGGTCGTCGTGTCGATGAACATCGCTCTGGAATCCTTGCATCATGCGGGCCCGCTCCTGCTGCTCGCCATCGTGCTGCTCGCGGGCAGCTTCTTTGGTGCGTTGGCTCGACGCGCTCGCCTGCCCGGGATCACGGGCCAGATTCTGGGGGGCGTCCTGATCGGTCGCGCGGGCCTCGACCTCTTCGCGGAGACCTCGATCGCGGGACTCGAGCCGATGACGGAAATCGCGCTGGGCTTGATCGCGGTGACGGTGGGGGCGCATCTCCACGTCGGCCGCTTGAGCAACGCCGTCCGACGCCTCTTCTACCTGCTCATCGCGGAATCGACCATCACCCCCCTGCTGGTCTTCTCGGCCGCGTACGGCCTCGGAGGCGCCTCTTTCGAACTCTCGCTGCTCTTCGGCGCCGTATCGATCGCGACCGCTCCGGCAACCATCGTCGCGCTCGTACGAGAGACCCGCTCCAAAGGGGTTTTCGTGAAGACTCTGATCGCGGCGGTCGCACTCAACAACACCGCCTGCATCGTCGTCTTCGAGACCTGCCGCGCATTGATCGGGGCCAACTTCTCCCTGGGCAGCGAAACGTGGCTCGATGCCGATGGGGCGCTGGCCCAGCTGGCCGGCCCGGTCCTGCTCGGCGGGACGGCCGCCCTCGCCCTGGATCGGGTCACCCGCATCGCGCTGGGCCCCGAACGCCTTGCCACCGCCGCAGTCCTCGCGCTCGTCCTGACTTCGGGCCTCGCGACCTCCGCCGGGATCTCCCCGATGCTCGCCTGTCTCGTCCTCGGCGCCGTCCAGACCAATATCGCGCGCAGCCGGACCCACCTCGTCGACAGCGTCTTCGACAACTTCGAACCCGCGATCCTCACCGTCTTCTTCACGCTGGCCGGAATGCACCTCTCTCTGGAGCACCTGGAGCAGGCCGGCTTTCTCGTTCTCCTCTACTTCCTCGCTCGCCTCGCCGGCAAGCTGATCGCGGCGGATGTCGCGCTCCGCGCGGCGGGCGCCACCGAGCGCGTTCGGCGCAACCTCGGGCTCGCCCTCGTCCCCCAGGCGGGGGTCGCCGTCGGCCTGGTGCTGCTGATCCAGGAGGACCCGCGCTTCAGCGACGTGGCCGGCCTCTTTGCCGCGGTCGTGCTCTCGGTCGTGACCGTGAACGAAGTGCTCGGGCCCGTGATGACCCGGATCGCCCTCCAGCGCGCAGGCGAGGTCGGCCGCGACCGCCTGCGCTTGATCGACTTCCTGCAAGAAGAGCAGATCCTCACCGACTTCCGGGCCCCCACCAAGGAAGTCGCGATCTCGACCCTCGTCGACCAGCTGATTCGCACCCACGGACTGCGCAACGCCGACCGGGGTGCCCTGCTCGCCAGCGTGCTGGACCGCGAGTCCCAGGGCTCCACCTGCCTCGGTGGCGGTCTCGCCGTGCCCCATGGCATCCTCCCGGAGGGGGAGCCGATGGCCGGCGTCATGGCGCTTTCGCGCAAGGGGCTCGGCTTCGAAACACCGGACGGCCGCCCTGTGCACTGCATGGTCCTGCTGGGAACGGCACCCGAGGAGCGCGACCGACACCTCCAGGTGCTCGCCGCTCTGGCCCGCACGGTCGGCACGGACCGCGCCTTCCAGGACCAGCTCTTCGACTCCAAGAGCGCCGCCCACGCCTACGAACTCCTGCACGGCGAGGAGTCCGAGGACTTCAACTATTACATCGAGGAAGCCTTGGAGGGTTGACCCACCTCCCCGCCCAGAAAGCCTGGGAGGTCGAGTCCGCCGAGACCTCGAGGGCGCTGCAAAGGGGGCCCCGTCGCTTCGCGAGCGCCGGGGCTTCGCTATGGTGGGAATTCCTTCTGACGTCGACACGTCGGCGCTGCCCTCGTCGCCGCGTCATCGAGCCTGCATCCATCTCATGAAGTCCTACCTCGACCTACTCCAGGACGTCCTCGATCACGGCGTCGACAAAGACGACCGGACGGGAACCGGGACGCGCAGTGTTTTCGGCCGTCAACTGCGCTTCGACCTCGACCCGGCTCGCCCCCCGGAAGAGGGAGGCGGCTTCCCTCTCCTCACGACCAAGAAGGTTCATACCAAGAGCATCATCCACGAGCTGTTGTGGTTCGTCGCCGGTGACACGAACGCCCGCACGCTGCAGGACGCGGGCGTCAAGATCTGGGACGAGTGGGCGGATGAAGACGGAGAGCTCGGTCCGGTCTACGGCGCGCAGTGGCGACGCTGGCGTGCCGCGCCGCCGCGCGAGTCTGGCGAGAGCGAGCCCGTCGAGATCGACCAACTCGCGACGCTGGTCGAAGAAATCCGGACCAACCCCAACTCCCGACGCCTGATCCTGAGCGCCTGGAACGTGGGGGAGCTCGGCGCCATGCGGCTCCCCCCCTGCCATCTCCTCGTCCAATTCAACGTACAGCGAGAGAAGCTCCACTGTGCGATGACGATGCGCAGCTGCGACGTTTTCCTCGGGTTGCCCTTCAACATCGCTTCCTACGCGCTGCTCACGATGATGATGGCCCAGGTGACGGACCTCGTTCCCGGGGAGCTGGTCCTCTCGCTCGGCGACACGCACATCTATCACAACCACCTCGACCAGGTACGCCAGCAGCTCGCCCGCACCCCGCGCCCGCTCCCCACCATGAAGCTCAATCCGGCCCGGAAAACACTCTTCGACTTCCGCTTCGATGATTTTGCCCTCGAAGGCTACGACCCCCATCCAAAGATCAGCGCGCCGATCGCGGTCTGACCCGTCATGCGGATGAGGAAGAATCGGGGCGAGGTGTGTCGTCGAGTGCGTCGACACTCCCCCTCGGTGCCGCAGGCAGCCGTGGAAACGACCAACGCCGCTGCGCGAACCCGATGGGGATCGGATTCAGCAAGGGACGTCGGCGACGGGGAACGACCATGAGGGTCTCGTTGATCGTCGCTGCGGGACGGAATGGGGTGATCGGCCGCGATGGGGAAATCCCTTGGCGGCTCCCCGAGGACCAGAAATTCTTTCGCCGCATGACGACCGGGCAGGCCATCGTGATGGGACGCAAGACCTTCGACTCGATCGGCAAAGCCCTCCCCGGTCGCCTGAACTTCGCGTTGACCCGGAGCGAGCACCCGTCCGTAGAGGACGTCGTTTTCCTGACCTCGCTCGACGCCGCGCTCGAGGCCGCCGCCGAAGCGGGCGTCGATGAATGTTTCATCGCCGGGGGAGAGGCGCTCTATCACGAGGCGATGGACCGCGCGGACCGCTTATACGTGACGCGCGTCGAGGCGACGCCCGATGGCGACACCTTCTTTCCCGATGTCGACGAGAGGCGCTTCCGATGCGTCGACCGCGAGCCCCACCCGATCGATGACCGCCACGCCTTTGCCTTCACGATCGAAACCTGGCATCGCCACGCAGGATCGACCTAGGGCCCGAAACGCTATCGTCGGCCGATGGACGATGCCCCTGACCCGAAAGACCGGTCACCCGCGATCGATCCCCGCACGTCGACCGGTCCCGATCGGCTCATTCGTACGATCTCGGAAGCGGGCACGATCGCGATCAAGCTCGTGGTCGCCAGCGAGCTCGTGGCCGAAGCCCTTTCGCGGAGGACGCACGCACCCACCGCGGGGGACGCCCTCGGCCGCGCCATGATGGGCGCACTGCTGATTGCCGTCGGGAGCGCGCCAGACGATGCCGACGAACCGAACGTCGAGTCCGTCCAACTCCAATTCCGCGGCGACGGTCCCCTCGGCTCGCTCACGGCGATCGCAAACTCCCGCGCGGAAGTGCGTGGGACCCTGCAGCACCCGGAAGTTGGCCTGGTCCTTTCCGACGGGACGCCCGACATCGCACGCGCCGTCGGTCTCGGGCCACTGAACGTCGTGCGCCATCGCCCCCGCTGGCGCTCTCCCTATACCGGGACCGTCCCTCTCGTCTCCGGCGAAATCGCAGGTGACCTGACGCTGTACTTGACGGAGAGCGAACAAACGCCGTCCGCGATGGGCCTCGGCGTCGCCTTTGGCCGCGGGATGCGAGACGTCGCCGCGGCGGGCTTCCTCATCCAAGCGCTGCCGGGCGCGACTGACGAAGAACTAGAGACCGTCGAGGAGAACGTCCGGAACCTGCCGGGCCTCGGACAGCTACTGCGCCAGACTTTTGACCCCTTCGAACTCATCGATCGGCTGATGGCCGACCTCGGAACCCGCGCCCCACACACGATGTCGCCCCGCTTTCATTGCCCGTGTACGAAGGAGCGCGCCCTGCGTACGCTCGGCCTACTCGAACGCGAAGAGCTCGAGGAGATGATCGACCGCCATGAAACGCAGGAGGTGATCTGCGATTTCTGCGGACGGGACTACCAGATCCCCGCAAACGACATGAGCCGTCTTCTCGAGGCCGAGGCTGAGGTCGGTTAGGTGTGGCGCTCCATCCATCTCAGGAGCGACCCACTCCGGTCAATCGAGGCATTTCTCGCGTAGCCGATCCAGCTCCGACTCCTCGAGACCGCCGCCGAGCAGATAGTCCCGCATCGTCCCCCAGCGCGACCGGACCTCCGAAAGCACGGTCTCCATCGACTCGGGGCGAGCGTGAAGCGTATCCTCCGGCATCTCTCGCAGCGTGTCCTCGTAGCCCTTCATACTCATCACGCGCGCGATGATCTCGTCGATCCGCTCCGCGGAGAGCGCATAGTCGGCCACGATCAGCTCATCATCGACGCCAAGTGCACCGAGCAGAACGGCGGACAGGACGCCGGTGCGGTCCTTGCCCGCGGCGCAATGGTAGACCGCGCCCCCCTGGGCCCTCGCCAGGATCCCGACGGCGCGTGTGATTTTTTCGCGTCCAACGTCCATCATGCCGACGTAGCGCTCGCCAAGCGACAGCTCGGCCACACGACCTCGATCAGCCGCGCTCGGGTCGCCGTCGAAGAGCGGATTGTGATGGAACGCGATCGGGGTCTCGGCGAGCGGACCGCGGCCCTCGTTCTCGAGTTCGAAGGTCGAACGCAAATCGACGATGTCCGACAGACGCAGCCCGTCGCATAGCTGCGCGACGTCCGAGGCCGAGAGCGCGTGCAACGCGTCGCTGCGGAAGAGCACGCGCCAGCGAAGCATCCTCCCGTCTGCTCCGGGGTAGCCGCCGAGGTCGCGAAAATTGACACAGCCGTCGAGGTCGATAGATCGTTTCACGGCGCGGGAGTCTAGCCACGTGTCGGCGTGAAACCATCCGTGTCCCGACCGATCTTGTGCCAGCGGCGGTGTTCTCGGCGATCTCGCTGTATGCTGAGGAGGTACGCCAGCCGGAGGGCGGATGAGCGAAGCCACGGTTTCGAGTCCGCAGGGGACAGAGATCTCGGAACGCTCCAGCGAGCTTCCGCTGCCGGCGACCGGACTGGCCAGGAGGCGGTACGCCCCCTCCGATTCAGCCTCGGGAAGGGAGTCCGTCGTGAGCGAGGCCGATCTGACCAGCCAGGAACGCGCGCGACTTGGCCTGAGCCCTCGGCCCCCCCGTGCGGAGGCGGCCCACCCGGGGCTTCGAGGCAAGGCGCTCCCGGGAGACCGAGGTCCCGCGAATCAAGACGAACAGGGCCAGAGGCCCTCGTTCTGGCGACGTATCGCCCTGGGACGGCGCACGCCCTCCTTCGAGGCGCGGACGGCCCCCGAGACCCGTGAATGGGCCCCAGCGACCGAAACCGACTCGGGGCAACCGCTCCCGGCAAACCCGCCCGATCGGGCCCGAGCGTCCGTCGAAAGAGCGCCGGGGAGGCCCCCGGAACTTTCAGTAACGCCTTCACAGGCCGTGGAGCGGCGGATCGTCGAACCCCTGCTGCAGGCGCTGGTCTCTGTCGAGTCGAAGCTCGAGCGGAGCCACACCGACCTGCTGGGCCGCTCGGATCAGGTCGAAGAGCGCCTGACCCAACTCTGGGACATCGAGGAGCAACTCGGCGCGCTCGGCGAGGTCCAGGAGTCCCTGCTGCGGGTCAGCGAGCGCCAGAGGCGCCTCGAATCCGCGGTGGTCGCCCAAACTCGAAGCCTGCGCTGGCTGATCGGCGCGGTCTTCTTCTCGCTCGCAGCCGCCGCCTTCGTGGTCGCCGCCGTCCTTCGCTGAGTCGAGCGGAGCACGGTCCGGGCACTTCAGCCGACCGCGGTTCCCCCCATCGCTCGCGCCCCCCTCGAGCGGCTCGGGAAAAGCTCAATCTGCGGTCCCTCGTGACCCTATGCGCCCCTGTTCGCATTTTATTAGATCAACTGTAAGCACTTGTTTTTAGGCAGTTTATCGACTCCTCTGGGATTCCACGCTTGACACTGCCCGAGTCGAATACCAGTATATTCGCATACGCAGATATAATGGCTACGCGCGCTCGCGAGCCTGAGCCGTCAGGAGAATCCAGACCATGTCCCTTCCCGAGACCCAAGACGCACCCAACTTCAAGGTGGCTGACCTCAGCCTGGCTGAGTGGGGGCGCAAAGAAATCGAGCTCGCCGAGCACGAGATGCCGGGCCTGATGGTGCTGCGTGATCGCTACGGGAAATCGAAGCCGCTCGACGGCGTGCGGGTCATGGGCAGCCTCCACATGACGATCCAGACCGCCGTCTTGATCGAGACGCTGACCGCGCTGGGAGCGGACGTCCGCTGGGTGTCGTGCAATATCTTCTCGACCCAGGACCATGCGGCCGCGGCGGTCGTCGTCGGCCCCGACGGCACCCAAGAAGATCTCAAGGGCATCCCCGTATACGCCTGGAAGGGGGAGACCCTCGACGAGTATTGGTGGTGCACGGACGTCGCACTCGTATGGCCCGACGGGTCGGGACCGGAGCTGATCGTCGACGACGGCGGTGACGCCACCCTGCTGATCCATAAGGGACTCGAATTCGAAACGGCTGAGAAATATCCAGAGTTCAACCCGGAGACCGACTCCGAGGAGTGGGGAGTCATCCTGGAGACGCTCAAGCGCATCAACGAGACGGACAAGACGCGCTGGAAGCGAACGGCAGCGACTTGTCGAGGCGTCTCCGAGGAGACGACGACCGGCGTGAACCGGCTCTACCAGATGGAGAAAAACAGCCAGCTCCTCTTCCCCGCCATCAACGTCAACGACTCGGTGACCAAGAGCAAATTCGACAACGTCTACGGCTGCCGGCACTCGCTTCCCGACGGTCTCATGCGCGCTTCCGACGTGATGCTCGGCGGCAAGGTCGCGGTCGTGTGCGGCTTCGGCGAGGTCGGCAAGGGCTCGGCGGAGAGCCTCCGCGGCCAGGGCTGTCGCGTGATCGTGACCGAGATCGACCCGATCTGCGCGCTCCAGGCGGCGATGCAGGGCTACGAGGTCAACACCCTGGAGAACGTCGTCGAGACGGCGGACCTCTTCGTCACCACCACCGGCAACTTCGACATCATCACCGCCAACCACATGTCGAGAATGAAGGACAAGGCGATCGTCGGCAATATCGGCCACTTCGACAACGAGATCGACATGGCCGGCCTGAAGAAGATCTCGGGGATCGAGCGGATCGAGATCAAGCCCCAATACGACGAATGGCGATTCCCCGACGGCCACAGCGTCCTCATCCTGGCCGAAGGGCGCCTGCTCAACCTGGGCTGCGCGACGGGCCATCCGAGCTTCGTCATGTCCGCTTCGTTCACGAACCAGGTCCTGGCCCAGATCGAACTCCAGGAAAACGGCGCGAGCTACGAGAACAAGGTCTACGTCCTGCCCAAGAAGCTCGACGAGGAAGTCGCCCGGCTCCACCTCGACAAGCTCGGCGTACAGCTGACCGAGCTGAGCTCCGCTCAAGCAGAGTATCTCGACGTCGACGTCGAGG
>Ga0315331_10000214_pt1 | contig 36968 bp, 31 predicted proteins | sample M160m34915metaG_FD_203456 | JGI IMG/M metagenome (GOLD analysis project Ga0315331, IMG submission 203456) | Ammonia-oxidizing marine archaeal communities from Monterey Bay, California, United States - M1 60m 34915 | ecosystem: Environmental > Aquatic > Marine > Intertidal zone | place: USA...
GGTGCTACGCCTGGAGGAACATGGACCGCAACCTGTCCAACTTGTATTGACCCTGTAACAGGAAGTTTCGATCCAATTTTGGCCACAGCAGGTTTCCATGATATTACCTACACAATTGTTGGTACCTGTGTTGCTTTTTCTGTTTCAACAATTTATGTAGATAGTGTTGAGGTCACACCGGCAACAACGAGTGATCCTGATTGTTTTGGAGGCTGTGATGGTTCCTTAATTTTAAACGCAACAAATGCAACCGCTCATTCAATTGACAACGGTTTAACCTTTCAACCTTCAAATAGTTTTACAGGAATTTGCAGTGGAACTTATGATATTATTGTAGAAAGCAGTAATGGTTGCAGGGCAACTACCGATGCAATAATAACGGATCCGCCAGAATTGATATTGTCAATGATTATACAAGACGCGATTTGCAACGGAGCGTGTGATGGGTCAATAAACGCCATTGTCAATGGAGGAACTGTAAGTGCAGGATATAATTACATTTGGTCTGCAGGTATAGCTGCTACTACCGATCCGAATGCCTTAAATATTTGTGCGGGCACATATGATTTGACAGTCAATGATGATAATGGATGTGTTGCGGACTCGAATGGTATCGAAATTAACGAATTACCTCCCTTAGATCCTGGGGTTAATATTTTGCAAGATGAAAGCTGTTTTGAACTTTGTGACGGACAAATAGAGATTACGGGTACAACAGGTGTTTTATTCACGCTTACAGGTTCAGGCGGCACACAAAATAACAGTACGGGAATTTTTACGGGATTGTGTGCTGGTGATTTTGATTTTACGATTCAAGATGGTAATGATTGTTTTGCTTATTCCACAGGAACTTTAATTGTACCCGATCAGGTAATAGCTGATTTTACATTTGGGCCGCAACCAACTTCTTTTATGGAGTCAGAAATTACTTTTACAAATATGTCGTTGAACGCAAGTATTTATAACTGGACTTTTGATCCTGATGTAGGTACGCCAACGTCGACAGAAACTAATCCAGTTGTTGAATTTCCGAATACAGAGGCTGGAATTTATCAGGCGTGCCTTACTGCTTCGAATGCCAATGGATGTGACAGTGTAATTTGTAAAACAATAATCATTGATCCAGAATTCATTATTTATGCGCCCAACGCCTTTACTCCAGATGGAGATGGAATTAATGACACTTGGATGCCTGTTCTTCAAGGTGCAGACCCAGAGGCTTTTGAAGTTTATATTTTCAATAGATGGGGAGAGCTGTTATGGTCTAGTGAAACGCTTGGAGTAGCTTGGGACGGAATAGATTCTGCAATTAGTACTGTAGTTAAGTCAGATGTGTACGTTTGGAGAATTAAAGCCAAAGACATTATGCTTGGTGAAAAGCACGAGTACAAAGGACATGTAACCGTTATTAAGTAGCGCATACAAAACTGAAAAAATCCGCGTTAGAAATTCTAACGCGGATTTTTTATTCGAGGAAAATTTAACACCACTTGGCTGAAATGTCATTAGACTTATGACCCGTCTTATGCATAATGTTGGTTCCGTCCGATAGATTAATAACCAGTAATTGTTCTGACCCGATTCAGCGTGTTTTGTGCTATTACTTTTGCTTTATTAGCACCACTTAATAAAATCTCGTCAAGTTTATTTCGGTTTTCCATGTAATAAAGATACTGCTCTCTTTCTGAAGAAAATTTGTTTAGGATTTCTTCTAAAAGGGCGTTTTTAGCATGTCCCCAGCCGTAGCCTCCTGCTGCTAACTGTTCTTTCATAGTTGTTGCTTTTTCAGGTGCAATCAATTGATACAATTCATATAAAGGTGTTGAATCTGCTTTTTTAGGGGCCTCTAATGGCGAGTCGTCTGTGATAATTTTTTTATTGATTCTTTTTTTGAGCTGTTTCTCTTCAAGAAAAATGTTAATGTCATTGTCTCTGGACTTACTCATTTTCTGTCCGTCAGTTCCTGGGACAAGCATGGTTTCCTCTGAAATAATGGCTTCAGGAATGACTAAAGTATCAGAGTTAGTTGCATGATTAAATCGAGAGGCAACATCTCTTGTCATTTCTAAGTGTTGAAGTTGGTCTTTTCCCACAGGAACTTTTTCCGCATCGTATAAAATTATATCGGCTGCCATCAGCATTGGATAAACAAACAGTCCAGCATTAACGTCTTCCAAACGGTCAGATTTATCTTTAAAAGAATGAGCTAGCTGCAATCTAGAATAGGGAAAAAAGCAATTAAGATACCACGTGAGTTCTGTAACTTCCGGCACATCACTTTGTCTATAAAATATTGTTTTGTTAGGGTCTAGACCAAATGCGAGCCATGCTGCGGCCACGGCATAGGTATTGTCGCTAAGTGTTTTGGCATCTTTAATCTGTGTTAGTGAATGGAGGTCCGCAATGAATAAAAAAGAATCATTCTCTGGATTATTGGCCATTTTTATTGCAGGGACAATTGCTCCGAGAATATTGCCAAGATGCGGTACTCCTGTACTTTGAATGCCCGTTAATACTCTTGCCATTTTTGATTTGTTTAAGGTGTAAAATTAGCAAATTGGTAGTTGAATTCATTGAATGTGCCAATTATATTAATGAAGCAAATTTTTGAGAGCTGAAATTTCTTACTTTGGTACGCTATGCGATTTTTTCTAGCCCCGTTCAGACTAATCTACAAACTGTATTTCGCGCTTATTTTTGGCGTGTCTTTGGTATTGTTTGCGCCGGCTTTTTTAATTGCGGCTCAATTAAAGAACGGGTTTAATTATGGGTTCACATGGCGGAAGGTTTGGTCTAAATTTCTTGAAATATTTTTATTTGTTCCGCTAATGATAAAAGGAAAAGAAAATTTTCCTGTTAGTGGACCTTATGTAATAGTTGCCAATCATGCGTCTTATTTGGACATTATGCTCCTGTACAACATTGTTCCTCATAGATTCAGATTTCTCGGAAAATCTGAAATATTAAATTGGCCGATAATGAAAAATGTTTTTCGCCAAATGGATATTGCGGTAGATCGCAATAATAAGATGCAAGCTTTTAAATCAATTGAAAAGTGTGGAGAAGCGTTGCAACAAGGCCACAGCATTGTCATTTTTCCAGAAGGAGGTTGGGATCCAAAAGCAAAAGGTTTACAACGGTTTAAAAACGGGGCATTCAAATTGGCAATTACAAACCAGGTTCCTATACTACCAATAACCTTTCAAAACAATAAGAAACTATTTTGTGATCATACGGATTTGTTTTTTAATGGACAACCAGGAACCTCTAAGGTAGTTGTTCATCCTATCGTTAGCACAGCGGGGATGAAACAATTGGATTTCGTATCTTTGCGTGAGCAGGTTTTTGAAACCATTAAATCAGAATTACCAGATGATTATTGATGACAATACAGTAGATAAAATAGCCAGCTTGTCAAAGCTTCAATTCGAGGGGGAATCTAAACAAAAGATTAAATCTGGCATGAATAAAATGCTAGACTTTATCGATAAATTAAAGGAATTGGACACCGCTGAAATAGAGCCATTGATTTACATGACAAATCAAGTTAATGTGCTTAGAGAAGATGTTGCAATTAATTCTACAAGCCAAAAAGAGGCACTTCTAAATGCCCCCAAAAAAGATTCTGATTATTTTAGAATTCCTAAAGTTCTTAAGTAGTTCTACTTAACAAAACTCATCATAAGCCATTTGCAAGTTTTCGGCAATTAGCTCAGCTGGTCTTCCTTCAATGTGGTGTCTTTCAATAAAGTGAACGAGTTTACCGTCCTTAAAAAGAGCCATGCTTGGTGAAGAAGGAGGGTATGGTAACGTATATTTTCTAGCTTGGTCTACGGCTTCCTTATCGACTCCAGCAAAGACAGTTACCAAGTGATCAGGTTTTTTGGAGTGAGTAGCCGAAATTTTGGCTGCCGGTCGAGCATTAGCTGCAGCACAGCCACAGACAGAGTTGATTACCAATAAAGTCGTTCCAGAAACTTCATTTATTGCCTTGTCTACTTCCATTGCAGTTGTCAACTCTTCAAACCCTGCGCTAGTAAGGTCCTCTTTCATAGGAGATACCAATTCCGGTGGATACATAGTTTTTCTTTTTTTGATTGGAAGCAAAGATAAAGGTAAAAGTGAAATGCAGCGTAGTAAAAAGCGAATCTTTCCTACCTTTTTGATGCAAAAAATGCTTTTAACAATTCAGCGCAATCATCTTTTAGAACTCCTCCTTTAATTTCTGTTGATGGATGAAGTATATTTTCTTTTAGACGTTGATAACCTCTTTTTTCATCTGGTGCTCCGAAAACAATTCTCCCTACTCTTGTCCAAAAACTTGCCCCAGCACACATAATGCATGGCTCAAGAGTAACATACATGATACAATTATTGAGGTACTTACTTCCTAGATATTCTGAAGCTGATGTAAAGGCTTGCATTTCTGCATGTGCTGTAAAGTCATGGAGTCTTTCAGTAAAGTTATGCGCTCTAGCTATAATCTTTTGATTACAGACAATTACGGCACCTACGGGCACTTCGTCCATCTCAAAGGCTTTTTGGGCTTCGATTAAAGCCTGTCTCATAAAATGATCGTCGTCAAGTGGCGAAATATCCATATAGCGAAATTAAGACTTAATGCTTTATCTATTTCAGTAGGATATCTTTTAAATACAATGGAAATGAAATAACAACGGATATACTCTAACGAGAATTAACAAAAAGTTCGAGATATCAAGTACTAAAAGCAGTACCTCGCAACTTATTTAGTAATTTCGTGACCTGTTAAAAGTACATCATGCATAGATCACATACTAACGGTGAATTGAGATTAAAAGATTTAGGGAAAGAAGTCACACTTAGTGGCTGGGTTCAAAAAGCTCGCGACCTTGGAGGTATGACGTTTGTTGACATTAGAGATCGGTACGGGATTACTCAATTAGCTTTTAATATGGATATCAATCCATCTCTCTGTGAAGAAGCAAGAACTTTAGGTCGGGAATACGTTATTAAAGTGAGGGGGAAAGTGATAGAGCGATCGAGTAAAAACAAGCAATTGTCGACAGGAGATGTTGAAATAGATGTAACTAATCTAGAAATTCTTAATGCAAGTAAAATCCCACCTTTTACAATAGAAGATGAAACCGATGGAGGTGAAGAGCTTCGGATGCAATATAGGTACTTGGATTTACGAAGAAACCAGCCAAGAAAGAACCTTGAGTTGCGACATAAAATGTCATTAGAAACAAGAAAATATCTAGATGAGATAAACTTTATGGAAGTTGAGACTCCGTACTTGATTAAATCAACCCCAGAAGGTGCAAGAGATTTTGTAGTGCCAAGCAGGATGAATCCAGGCCAGTTTTATGCCTTGCCGCAATCCCCACAAACGTTTAAGCAGTTACTTATGGTAAGTGGCTATGATAGATACTATCAAATTGTAAAATGTTTTAGAGATGAAGACCTAAGAGCAGATCGGCAACCTGAGTTTACACAAATTGATTGTGAAATGGCATTTGTGGAGCAAGAGGATGTACTTAATACGTTCGAAGGATTGATAAAGCACCTATTCAGCACTGTAAGAGGAGTAGAAATATCTGAGCATTTTCCGCGAATGACCTACGATGAAGCGATGGAGAAGTATGGATCTGACAAACCGGACATTAGATTTGGTATGGAGTTCAATTACCTTAATTCTGAGGCACAAAATAAGGGCTTCAGTGTTTTTGATCAAGCTGAAGTTGTTTTGGGCATTGTTGCTCAAGGTGCAGGAGATTATTCCAGAAAACAATTAGATAAATTAGTGGATTGGGTTAAGCGTCCACAGGTTGGAGCCAAGGGGATGGTTTATGTTAAATGCAATCAAGACGGAACTTACAAGTCAAGTGTAGATAAGTTTTATTCTCAAGAAAACCTTTCGGATTGGGCATCTAAATGCGGAGCAGCTCAAGGGGATTTGATTTTAGTTCTGTCTGGCGGTTTAGACGATACAAGACGCCAGATGAATGAGCTGAGATTACACCTAGGTAATGAGCTTGGATTACGTGACCCGAGCGTCTATAAGCCACTTTGGGTTTTAGATTTTCCACTTCTTGAGTGGGACGAAGAAAAAGCCAGATTCCACGCTATGCACCATCCATTTACTTCTCCGAAACCAACGGATATTGAGGGGATGGAGGATAATCCAGGAGCCGTTAGAGCAAATGCATATGACCTTGCGATAAATGGTGTTGAAGTCGGTGGTGGGTCTATACGGATTCATGACCGAACACTTCAATCTCGAATGTTTGATTTGTTAGGATTCACCAAAGAAGAGGCAGAAGCCCAATTTGGATTTTTAATGAGTGCCTTTGAATATGGAGCTCCACCGCATGGCGGTATTGCATTTGGTTTTGACAGGCTTTGTTCTTTATTTGGTGGGCAGGAAAGCATACGAGATTTTATTGCCTTTCCCAAAAATAATTCAGGGCGAGACGTTATGATTGATGCTCCCTCTTCAATCGATAAACAACAATTGACAGAGCTTGGATTGAAGATATCCCCATTAGATTAGTCCCGTTCAAGGCAAAAGTCAATAAGTAATTTGGCAAATTATCTATGCCAATAGGCTAATAATGCAACTATTTTCACTTAAATCAGTATTAAAAGGCACTAAACAAGGTAATTATGAGTGCTAAGATCGTTTTGATTTTAATATCTGTGATTGTATTGTCTGTGACTTCTTGCCAAAAAAGGAGGCTAAACAGAGATACTACTACATCGATAGATATGTCGATTGCCGAAGGTGGGTTTAATGATATTCAGAAGGTATCGGAAGATGCTATTAAAGAAGCTTTTTTAGAAGGCAAGAGTTCTGGTGGGTTTAAAGACATTTATGGGAGCCCGATGGTAACTGTGACACCTGCTTGGCCAGACTCAAGCTTTCCCAAGGATATTTTAATTGATTTTGGAACGGGCACAACAGATTGGCTGGGACACAATAGGAGCGGTGTTTTAAGTATTCATGCGACAGGAATGTACAAAGATTCTGGGGCAGTTTTCATTATTAATCCTAGTAATTATTATGTGAATGATTATAGAGTAGAAGGAAAAAAAACGATTTTAAATACGGGTCGAAATTCAAACGGGAATATCAATTATTCTGTTGTAGTAGCTGATGGCAGAGTGACTTTACCATTTAGCGATGTGATTTTTTGGGAATCTAACAGAAATAGAGAATGGGTTAGTGGAGAAGATACAGATTATGTGACTGATGGTCTTTCCGGAATATTAGATGATTCTTTTTCTATTACAGGCAAAGGCTCTGGAGTAAATCGGTTAGGACGTGCGTATTCTGTTTCAATCATTAATCCCTTGATATTTGGTTTTAGCTGTCGGAATATTCAAAAAGGTGTACTAGAAATTGCTCCGAATGAGTTGGATGTAAGAACGGTAGATTACGGGTCGGGCACATGTGATAATGATGCTACAGTTACTGTAGATAATCGCACATACAATATTAAATTATGGTAAGGCCTTACCAGCCACCAAAAACAAACACTAACTGAGCTACCCCGGCGGCGCAGCCCAAGAAGGCGCCTACTAATATTAATTTAAGCTCATCTTCTTGAAAAACAGGTCTTAAGAACCCGACAAATTCTGGAGGATTTAAATTGAGCATTCTTGTTCGCATTACGTTCTCTAAATCCATAGATTCTTCGGCATAATCAAAAGCTGGGCGAACTGATTTAGGAAGTTCTCTTATCACTTTCCTCGAAGCAATCTCTTTGATGTGTTGGAAGTTTTCCTGGCCGCCGAAAAGACTAATCATGGGTTTGCCTAGACCCATAGAATCATCGATTGCTTTATGGGTATGTTTTTGAATAAGTGCAACAAATTTATCTTTAGTCGGACCGTTAATTATGGCCGCAAAAATACGATCAAAAGTAAGTATGTCATGAGCCAGAATTCTTGCATACTCTACAGATACTTCCGGCTGCCTCTTTATAAACAAACCTTGGAAGGTCATGCCCAGGAATTTTTTGGCTTCTATTGGAGCAAATATTAGTTTTAAGGCGAGCCAGTTTGTTCCGTATCCAACCAGAAGTCCAAAAAGTGGCAAGATCCACCATGCTGGAAAAATCCACCAAATACTCATTTGAATTAAACCGAAAGCAAAACCAAAATAAAGACCAGACCGTTCGATAAACTTGAATTCTTCTGCACCACATTTCAGAAATATCTCATTCATCATTGCTTTATCAGACGTTAATCTTTTTACAATCATGGCTTCTAAATCAAAAACATCTTCAATATTGTCTTTAACATCTTGCATGATGTCTGAGATTATTAAAGGTAAATCTCTTGACATGCGGGAGTACATCAATTGTTTAGCATGTTGAGGTGTTTTAGACCAAATTAGTGGTATCTGGTCTTCCATCACTTCCTCCATCAATTCCTTGGCGATACGGTCAAATTCGGGCCTCATTTCATCTGCAATTGATTCTGGTTTAATACGAGAAAACATTTCTTTAACATCGATGAGCTTGGTTGTCCATAAATCGACAGAAATGCGCGACATTTTTTCAGCTTTTGATGGAATAATGCCTTGCCAACCAAAGACAGGTTTAATCCCAATGAATTCAAGTGGGTAAAAGGTCATCTTTAGGGCGACTACATTGGTTATCCAGCCTACAATCGCACTTGTAATTGGAATTGATAGGTACAGAAATAAATCTGCATGCATTTGAATCCATTGCCACATGATAGTAAAAGTGCAATTTTTTAACTACAAATAGCTATATTCATCATTATTTTGAATTATGAGAAAAAGAAGTTTCTTATTGTTGGTCTTTTGTGCAAGTTTATTGTCAGGGTGCTATAAGGTCCACAGGACTTATATCATCAAGGGAAAATGGTATCTAAATTCGTTTGAAATAGATGGTGGATCTACTAATCAGATGAATGGTTTTCTGGATGATTATGCAGATGGAAACGGTACTTATGTAATATACATGTTAGATAATGGCATTATGCGAGGGGAATATTATACCAATGACACGGTCAATTATTTTACTACTGGAACTTGGGCATTATTAGATACCAAAACGATTCAAATGGACATGGACGAGTTTGTTGATGGTGATTTCAAAATTGAATTGATTGATAATCAGCAAATGTTATTGAATTCTCAATCTAATCAAATTGATTTCTTCAATATGGGAGAGGTGAAAACGGTTTTGAGAATTTCCAGAGAAGGAAAAGTATAGGGGTTGAAATCAAAGGGAAGAAACTAGGCCTGTTATTCCATCAATAATCACGCTGCACTGTTATTTTTCTTATTTATTTCCTACTTTGGCGAAATGTTGATTTCCGAAGATTGGATGTTGCCCTGTATGTACAAAAAGATTTCGGGAATTGATTGTCCAGGTTGTGGGTTTCAACGATCATTTGAACGGCTTATTAGTGGTGATTTAAGCAATTCTTTTGATTATTATCCGCCATTGATTCCAGTATTAATTATGTGTCTTTTTCTTGTGGCACATTTGATATTTAATTTTAGAATCGGTGCAAGCATCTTAAAATGGATGTTCATTGTGAACAGTATATTAATCACCTTTAATTATATTTTTAAATTTATTTAGTTTATGGAAACCTTAGAGAATAATTTTCAGACACAACAACCTTTACCTAATGCCACAGCGGTATTGGTGTTAGGTATCATTTCAATTGTGGGTTGCTTTTGTTATGGAATAGTAGGATTAATATGCGGTATAATTGCACTTATTTTGGCATCAAAAGCAAAAAAATTATATGAAGAAAACCCTGGAAAGTGGTCGAATTATGCGAATTTGAATGCGGGTAGAATCTGCGCAATAATCGGTACTATAATAAGCGGTTTGTATATGCTTTTCTGGATTGTTTACGTTCTGTTTTTTGCTGCAGCAATGAGTTCAGGATTTGGTGAATTTCCTTTTGATGATTTCCGATAGATAGATATAAAGAGTTTCGAGAAAAAATTATTGCACTGCAAAGTGCAATCAATTCCTATCACTTAGAACGATTATACTATTTGAAATAGAGTTGTGAAGCGCTATTACAGATCAAGAATATCTTCAGAACCTGTTTTGATTGAATCTAACTGCGAAGAAAACCCTTTGATTTTAACCCAGTAAATAATCCACATTACAAGACCTGCAATTGAAGCTAAAACTCCGACAATAGGAATAATCCCTGCAGCATTACAGGCAGCGTAACCAATTCCTAATCCCTTTGAGAAATCATGATCTTCGGCCATTCCTCTAGATTCAAATTCTAGTTTAAGGGAGTCGGACACTTTGATTACAACAAAAAAGATCCATACAAGGTTAAATAATGGAATAAAAAGTAGCCAGATATTGGCTGGAGGCATAAGTTGATTTTCTGGTTTACATTTTTTTAATGCTCGAGATAATGTGAGCATATATAAAACTGCGACCGTAATGATTCCGCCAAGTAAAATTAAGTATAACAATACGATTATAATTACTCCAATTGCTTCCATAGTTTAGTTATTCGTTATTTATTAAGGTTACGTCAAGATCTAAAGTTGCTTTAATTAATGCTACTTCAGAAGTAAAAGTCTTGTCAATTTTCATATTCATGTAAATCTGAAAATCGTCATCATGTATAAATTCGTCTATCGTTACGTCTGGCATTACGTTGGGATACAATATAGAGCCAACACCATCCGGAATATTATCTATTGAGGCAAGGAATTTTGCATTATAACTGGCCGTCGGATTTAAGGGGTCAAAAACAACAATATCTGTCATGTTGACTACTTCTTTATCTACGATGTAGATATCAACGTTATCTAACATAGAAAAGTCACATCCTTCTACATTTAAAAGCTCCATTTTAATCACTTTTGGCTTGATGTCCTTCACCAAGTATGCATATGGATTGGGATTGCTGGAAGGAACCAATTGTTCATAGCTTATCTCAGCTCCAAATGGAATGTCCCAACAAGCGGTAATGAATGAAATCCCACTTAAAACTGTGTTGGGAATGGTTAAACTAATGCGCTCTTGTAAGGTGAATTGAGTTGACTCAAAAGCGATATTATTACCATCTAAATCCTCTTCTTTGGTGCAGGATGCAAAAAGAACAATAAGTATTAATGACAGAATGTTTAACTTTTTCATTAGGTCCTTGCTAGGAGTTCTAATTCATTGCGGTAAAATTGATTTTATTCAATGAATTTTGAAAAACGGAAGATAAGACATTTCATCTAAATATAAAATCACTTTCTTAAAGTAACAATAGCTTTAAAAATTAGGGAATAAACGACAATAAAAAAGCCTGACTCAATCGAGTCAGGCTTCTTAATTTTATATTATTCGTAACGATTACTTCGCTACAGACATTTTCTTTGTTGATTTTTTACCATCAGCAATTAAAGTATAATAATAAATACCACCAGCTAAATCGATAGTAGACATATTAACAGAGTGTGTTCCAGAACTAATTGTTCCTAAATCTCTGCTTTCAACTATTTTACCCATTACATCAGTTACAATAAATTCAACATTTGCTGTAGTAGCTAAGTTGAAAGGGATAATGGTAGAACCATTTGTTGGATTAGGAACGTTTTGTCCTAATTCTACTGAAGCATTTAATTCATCAATATCTACACCACCGCCAAGATTTGGATCTTGAGAAAGTCTCAACATAGGCTTGGAAGTAATGAAATAATCAGATTGTCCAGCAGTTGTTGCAAATACCGTTAGGTAATTTGAAGTGTCAGGTGCAGAACCAGATACACAATAGTTAACCGGATCAAAACTGTATCCAACTACTGGGTAAACAGCAGGAGCCACAGCAGCATCCACACTAATTGCACTTGGAAATGCAAGGTCAATCCATTCAGCACCGCCAGAAGCAGTAAATTGAGCTGCTGAAACTGTATAGGTTGGGACTGGAGCGCCAAGGCCGTCGTATTCTGGAATCCATCCACCAGCACCATCATCATAGTACAAGTTGTAATAAATTTCAGCACCATCAGTTGAAGAAGTACTCAAACAAACTTGAACACCAGTAAAACTAGTATTGGCATTTATTTCATACTCAGCCAAAATTTCATACGGGTCATTAATGCCGTCTGAATCATCATCAAATGGGCCATAAGATCCAGTCATTGCGCCATCATCTTTACCATACTGATATTGAGATACATCAAATGTTCCGGCAATTGTATTGTTCAATAAGTCAACGTCTGCAGAATCTCCAGACGCAGAATAAACTACATTGTACGTTCCGATAGCAGAAGGTGTAACCGTTGTTGCAGTTTCTACAAACATAGTAGCTAAAGGGGCTAAATCCATCGCAGTAGAAGTTGCTGTACCTGTACCAGCACCTGTTACGTCAGCAGTCAAAACGGTGTTTTCCATAGTAGAAGCTCCAACATTTTCGATAGAACCATCAAAAGTCATAGGAGCAATTTGATCAACCGGAATCGATGAGTATTCAACTTTATAAAGCGAATTGTGGTACCAAGAAGTAGAATTAAGACTAATGTCGAATCCTTCAGCTTCTCTTATTTCTAAATCATCAACCATCCATCCGTAACCAGAACCAAAACCATCATCTCCAGATTGTTCTAACCATCTGAATCTAATCTTAGCTTGCGCTGCACCACCGATATAAGGAGAAACATTCAAGTTAATTTGATTTTGCGTTGCAGGGTCATTCGTTGGAATCGCCTGATTAATCTCAATTTGAGTCCAAGTAACTCCGTTATCTCCAGAAACTTCTACAAATGTTTGATCAGAGTTAAAAGCTCTATATCGCTGTTCGAATAAAATAGAAACAGCAGGATATGCAGATAAATCAATCGCTGTAGTTAATTCTGCAGTTGCATCTTGAGGATCTACACTTCCAGCTAACAAGAATTGTACACCATTAAAGGCGATAAAACCATCAGAGTTAGTAGTTGATGTATTATCACCCATGTAGGTAGTAAGATCACCAGGAGTGGTTGATACATATTCCCATTGGCCTTGAATATTTGGGGCACTTAATGTCCAATCTCCACTATTGTTAAAAGTATTACTGTAAATTAAATCACCCGGTGCTTTCAACTCGTTTTGACCAGTAGTAATTGTTTTATTATTTTTTGCAATTGGCATGCGAAATTTTTTGAAGCTTGATTTATCAATGCTTTGAGCATTAACTCCAAAAGTTAGCACAGCCAAGCCGCACAAGAAGTAAATTTTTTTCATTTATCAAATTTTTATTAATATCCTCGCAAAAGTACTAAAAGACCGTCAATATTTAACGGCTAACTATTATTTTTTGGAAAAGGGTTGAATTATTAACAGAAACGGCTCTCAAATTAGATTTTTCGGAAAGTGAAAAAGTGTGGTTTTAGTTGTAAAAAATGAGCGTATAGGGCGGCTTTATATTGTTTTAGAAAAATTTAGAATAAAAAAAGCCCTTTACTTTCGCAAAGGGCTTTTGTGATAAATGAGATAATTATTTAACTACTGAAAATTGTTTGGTTGATTTCTTACCATCAATTACAACAGAGTAATAGTATACACCTCCAGCTAAATTCGAACCGTCAAATTCAATTCTTTGTTCACCTGAAGAGAGAATACCTAGTTCTTTGCTATCAATGATTTTTCCAGTAACATCTGTTACTATAAAGCTCACGTCACTTGCTTGACTTAGGGTGAATGGTATCACCGTAGTACCGTTAAATGGGTTAGGCATATTTTGTCCTAGGTCTAGGCTTACATCAGTGTCTTCAATTCCACTAGCACCTGGCATAACCAATCTAAGCATTGGGATAGAAGTAATGAAATAGTTAGATTGGCCAGCTGTAGTAGCAAACACGGTTAAAAAATTGGTAGTATCTGCAGCATCTCCAGAAACTGCCATGTGGAAACCATCGACGGAGTAACCAACAACAGGATACCAATTAGCTGAAACTGCGGGATCTGCATTAACAGGAGCAGGCAATGGTAGATTAACCCAATTTGTTGTTGATCCGGTTGAAGATGTAATGTCCCCAGCCGTCAGCGTGTAAGTAGGAATTGGAGTACCTAAACCGTCGTACACAGGAAGGAAACCACCAGCACCATCGTCAGAATAAACATTGTAGTAAATTTCTTGACCAACGGGCGTTCCACCTGTTGAGTTTGAGGCGAAAACTGCTTGGATAGCAGTAATATCTGCTGCAGCATTCATTTCAAACTGCCCAATAAATTCCATAGGGTCATCAATCATATCACTATCATCATCGAATGGCGCATACCAACCGTCTAAAGATCCTGTGTCTCGAGCGTAAGTATTACTAGTAATATCAAAAGTTCCAAAAGCTACATTGTTGGCAGGAGTATTATCGGTTGTTGCTGGGTCATAAACGTTAAAAGCAACATCGTACGTTCCAATAGCCGTAGGAGTATATCCATTGACAGAAAGTTTAGTACTTGTTCCAACAGCAATATTTGTTGACGGAGAAGAACCTGAAAAAGAACCAGCTCCTGAAACGGTTACGTCTAGCTGTGATGTTGTTTGGTCTGCACCACCAACATTGGTAACATTGGCATCAAAAGACATATCCACAACTTGACTCAGAGGAATCTGTGAATATTGAATAGTTGCGCTCGTGTAGTGCGTCTTCGAAGAAGATACGTTTAAATCATCGGCAGGTGTTTCAACGATAGCTACGTCATCTATTCCCCAAAACCAATCCCATTGACCTTGGTACCAAAAACGAATAAGAACCTGGCTTCCCCAAGATCCTGCTGTCGCCATCGCACTCGAAATATTTACATCTTCAAATTCTGGGTCACCAGAATTAGTGTTAACTGGCACAGTAGCAACGGTATTTACTGCGAATGTTGTCCAAGTAGTACCGTTGTCATTAGACACTTCAACAAAGTTGTAGTCGTAATAGTGTCTGTATATTTCTGTAAATCTTATAGACAATGATGTTGTTCCCATAGCAGATAAGTCAATAGGCGTATCAAGCGTCAATAATGCGTCTTGTGTTGCTGTACCACCTTCTGCATCAGAATCAATTATTGCAAAGTTTCCACCGGAGTTACTGTTCATTGCTATTGGAAAATCATATGGAGGAACCTGACTAGTCAAAGATGCAGGCATTGCTGAAACAATGGCCCAATCTCCGGCAGTGTGAGCCCCTTGATTCGAAGCGGTCCAACCTGTTCCAGAGCTAAAGTCGTCAAACCAAATGGTGTCATTAGGAGCTTTGGCGTAAGAAGGAGCTATTGTTGTCCTTGTTCTATTAAATCCTTCTTCTCGAGACATTTTGCCTTTGAAAGTGATTTCGCTATTTTGAGCGATGGCAGTTCCACCAACAAGTAATGTTGTCAAACCTGCGAAGTAAATTTTTTTCATAACGTAAAAATGATTAAATAATGATGTTGTTTAAGTATAAATCGTTCTCTAGGAGATCAAATTTACGAAAACAATCTTACTAAGTCAAGATTCAATTAATTCCGAATCGTAAGAGGCTATTGGTCTACAGTCACAAATCAAGTTGCGATCGCCAAAAGCGTTGTCAACGCGCCTTACAGGTGTCCAGAATTTATTTTGGCGCAGTTGCTCAAGGGGATATACAGCATCTTCTCTACTGTAAGATTGATTCCAGTCCATACTGATAACCACTTCAGCAGTATGCGGAGCATTTTTCAGCAAATTATCCTCTTTCGAATAAATACCCGTTTCGATGTCTTTGATTTCAGCTCGAATCTTTAGCATTGATTCCGCAAATCGATCTAATTCTTCTTTAGATTCACTTTCAGTGGGTTCAATCATTAATGTACCTGCGACAGGAAAAGAAACAGTTGGTGCGTGAAAGCCATAATCAATGAGTCTCTTTGCGATATCCTCTACTTCTATTCCAGAGGTTTTCTTAAAGGATCTGCAATCTAATATCATTTCATGGGCTACGGTATCGTTTTCACCAGTATATAAAATATCATAAGTCTTCTCAAGCTTAAATTTTAAATAGTTTGCATTTAAAATGGCTGCTTCTGTGGAAGCCCGAAGACCCTCTTTGCCCAACATTTTAATGTAACCATAGGAAATAAGCAAGATGAGCGAGCTCCCCCATGGTGCACTAGATATACCTGAAATGGCTTTTTCACCGCCTGTAGAAATGACCGCGTTACCCGGTAAGAAAGGTGCTAAGTGTTTAGCAACACCAATAGGCCCCATTCCTGGTCCACCACCACCGTGAGGGATAGCAAATGTTTTATGCAGATTAAGGTGACAAACATCAGCACCTATATTTCCCGGATTAGTCAGACCTACCTGCGCATTCATGTTGGCACCGTCCATATAAACTTGCCCACCATGCTTGTGTATCAATGACGTTATTTCTTGAATTGCGGTTTCGAAGACTCCGTGTGTTGAAGGGTAGGTTACCATTAATGCAGCGAGGTTAGCACTATGTTTCTCTGCTTTGTCTTTTAAGTCAGCTACATTGATGTTCCCATTTTCATCACATTTTGTCACGACTACCTTCATCCCAGCCATAACTGCAGAAGCGGGGTTCGTACCATGCGCTGAGGCAGGAATTAAACAAATATTTCTATGATGATCCCCGCGTGTCTCGTGATAAGCTTTAATCACCATTAAACCTGCATATTCTCCTTGAGCTCCAGAATTTGGTTGTAAAGAAACTTTTTCAAATCCAGTTATTTCACTCAAATCTTTATCCAGTTCAGTAAAAATCTGTTGGTATCCCGTTGTTTGGTTCACGGGTGCAAAAGGGTGAATGTTGGCAAAAAGTGGATTTGAAAGGGGGATTAATTCACTCGCTGCGTTTAGCTTCATGGTACAAGATCCCAACGGAATCATGCTATGGCACAAAGACAGGTCTTTGTTTTCTAAGCTTTTTAAATATCGCATCATGTCAGTCTCGGAATGATATTTATTAAATACGGGAGCCGATAATATGTCCGAAGTCCTTCGGTTCATTATTTCTGATTGCGTAATTTCTTTCAATAAATTTGCCTGAACCCCTTTGGCGGAAGCAAATACCTGAATTAACTGATTAAGGTCTTCTATATTTGTAGTCTCATCTATTGCAATTCCAACACCTCCTGTGGCGTACCTTAAGTTGATTTCATTTGCTAGAGCAATGGATTCTAAATCTTTAGGAGCATTGGTTATAAAAATAGTGTCAAAGAAGTTTGTGGTTTGAATCGTATAGCCCATTTTTTGCAAGCTGTTGGCGAGTGTTGCGGCATTGGAGTGAATTCTTTTAGCTATCGATTTAATTCCCTCAGGCCCATGATAAACAGCGTACATTCCTGCCATAACAGCTAAAAGCGCTTGAGCGGTGCAAATATTAGAAGTGGCTTTGTCTCTTCTGATGTGTTGCTCTCGAGTTTGCAAGGCCATTCTTAAAGCTGGATTACCAGAGGTATCCTGGGAAACGCCAATAATCCGGCCTGGAATATTTCGTTTATAATCTTCCTTTGTGGCAAAAAAAGCGGCGTGCGGTCCACCATAACCCATAGGTACCCCAAATCGTTGTGTGTTACCACTACCGCATCTGCGCCCCATTCGCCCGGCGGCTGCAGCAAAACTAAACTCATTAGATCCGCAGCTACTCCTATTTTACATTCTTTGTCTGATGCATTTTTTACAAATGAGTCGAAATCATCAATTTGTCCATTTTTACCTGGATACTGAAGTAGAGCCCCAAAGTAATTATCATCCAATTTAAATTGATTGTGATTTCCAATAAAAGTCTCAATTCCGAGAGGAATTGCACGAGCTTTAACTACATCGATAGTTTGAGGAAAGCAGTCTTCACTGATAAAAAATCGATTGTGACCAGATTTTTGAGAAGAACGAGACCTGGTGTTGTAAAACATGATCATTGCTTCGGCAGCTGCTGTCCCTTCATCAAGTAGCGATGCATTTGCAATCTCCATACCTGTAAGGTCCATAACCATGGTTTGAAAATTAAGTAGTGCTTCTAATCGTCCTTGAGCAATTTCCGCTTGATACGGCGTGTATGCTGTATACCACCCAGGGTTTTCAAAAACATTTCTTTGAATAACACTTGGTACAAAATTATTGTAGTAACCAAGCCCTATATACGTTTTGAACGCTTGGTTTTTTTTGGCGATTTCATTGATGTGGTTCAAATATTCAGCCTCAGAAAGGCTAGAGCTAATATTTAACTCTTCTTTCAAACGGATTTCTGAAGGGATGGTTTTGTCAATTAATGAAGTAAGGGAATCTTCTCCCATTGCCTCGAGCATTTCTTTTTGGGACTGCTCGTTAATACCGATGTGTCGAGCTGGAAATTCGTTAGCCATGTCTTTGGTCATTTTAAAATGATTGCAAATATAAACGAAAACAATGTTGGTTAAAACTCAAAGTACCGACAATTTTAAATCTAAAGTGGGTTGCTAAATCTGATAGAATGGTATATTTGATTAAATGCAGCGAAGAATTAAAAAAAGAATCTTTTTAACGGGAATAATAATGTGGTTTATTTCCGGCAGCTCTATTGCACAGAATAATACGTTACTATTGGTTAACGGAAAGGTTCTTGATGGAAAAGTGACGAACAACGACGGCGAGTTTATTAAATACGAATTCCAAAAAAAAGATAATTTTTTTATTAAGGAAATGGATGTTTTAAGGGTGTATTCCTTTACCATTAACAACAAGGAGACCATCGTGTATAAAAAGGATACTGCTGTTGGTAATGTTTTTTCTCAAGATGAAATGAGAATGTATATTTATGGCGAAACGGACTCTGAAAAATCAATAAAGTCTTGGCCATATTTTGTAAGTGGAGCTGCGTTTTCATATGGAATGTCTGTGTTTGATACCTATTCAACAAGAGAAAATGACAGAGGATTTTTTAAAGCAGACCCAAGCATGTTGCATTTTGCGGTTCCATTTGTGGTTCCAATTGTCTGCGGTAAAATCAAACCAAAGATAAAAGCAAAACATGTTTCAGATGATTTGTTTTTGGTAAATGAGCAGTACATAATGGGGTATCAAAAAGACGCCAGATATAAACGAATAATGGGTGGGTTGTTTGGAAGTTTAACGGGAACATTTTTTGGCATTTTAACTTACTCGTTGTCAAAGTAGTGCGTACAATACAAGAAGTATTTCGATTTTTAGTTTTCAGCAATTACTGGATTACAATTGCTGCTGTGTGTTATGCGGCCTTAACTGTTTTTCAACTTAATTTAAAAGTTCCATTTTTATTTTATTGGTTTGTAGGTAGCTGCACGCTTTGTTCTTATTGCCTGCAGAGATATGTCCAATTGGGGAATCGAAAAAAGAAAAAATCATCTCGTCAATATTGGTTAGAGGGAAATCGATTGCATTTAGGTCTGACTATATTGGCTTCTGCAATTTTGGCATTGATTACCGGGCTAACAGTATTGAGTCCAATACAAATAGTGTCTTGCATTCCAATAGTGGCTATTAGTTTTATTTATTCCATCCGCATTATTGGCAAAAAGAACGCAAAAGGAGGGTTGCGGGACATACCTGGAATAAAAATATTTATGGTTGCTATTTCTTGGGTGTTTTTATGTGGATTTTTACCTATTTGGATTAACGGTTTAAGTAATATTTCGGCAATTGGTGTCCTGACACTTTCTGCAGAAAAGTTTCTTTTTGTTTTTGCCATTACTATTCCATTTGATATCCGTGATCTTCAATTGGATGACTTGAGTCAAAGAACCATTCCGCAGGTGATTGGCATCGAAAAAAGTATCACACTGGCAAATGTACTTTTATTTTTAGGTGCAGTTTTGGGATGGGTTTGCGTTGCTTATTCTGCAGCGGCATTTACAGGATTATTGATGTCGTATGTGCTAACATCGATTATTTTGTCTTTTGTGAAAAAAGAGACGAAGGAGCTTTATTATTCAGGTTTAATAGATGGTACTATCGCTTTGCAGGCTGCAACTGTTATTCTCGCTATCTATTTCTTATAGAAGAATTCTATGTTCTCGAATAATGGCCGATTAATCTTTTTTTACGGTTTTAAAAGTAATGTCGAGGGCCTCTTTAAATGCCTCCGCAGCTTTCAATAAGTCTTTTTCAGTATGTGCTTCAGAAATAAATCCTACTTCAAATCCAGACGGACCTAAATAGATGCCTCTATTTAATAACTCGCGGTGAAGAACTGTAAAATACGACATGCTTTCTGGGTCTATCTCGCTTGATTTTCTAATGGCAATTTTATCGCTGAAAGCTAACCAGAAAATAGAGCCCATTTGGTGGATGTTAAATTGATAATTTTTACTCTTTGAAAAACTCAATATAGAATCGATAAACTGGCTAGTTTTTGCTTCAAGTTTACTGTAAAAATTGGGTTTGAGACATTCTTTTAAAGCAGCTGCTCCGGCGGCCATGGCAACCGGATTTCCACTCAAAGTACCTGCTTGATAAACCGGTCCGGCAGGACTTACGTGGTTCATTACTTTTTCAGAGGAAGCGTAAGCGCCAACGGGCATACCGCCGCCAATTATTTTACCAAATGCAATTAAATCAGGTTGGATATTATAATAGCCTGCAGCTCCTTCAAAACCCATTCGAAACCCTGAGATTACTTCATCAAAAAACAACAAAATCCCATTTTCTGTACAGATTTCTCTTAAGAATTGTAAAAACTCATTTCCTTGAATGAGTAACCCATTATTAGCAGGTATTGGCTCTATAGCAATACACGCAATGTCATTTTTGTAATCAGAAATTGCTTTACGTACCGCATCCTTATTGTTAAGCGGTAAAACGATTGTTTCTTGAGCAAAGGAGGCTGGAACGCCTGCAGAAGTTGAGGTGCCCAAGGTTGCTAATCCAGAGCCAGCTTTTACTAACAAGGCATCCACATGACCGTGGTAACATCCGTCAAACTTAATTACCTTATTTCTGCCCGTTACGCCTCGCGCTAGTCTTAATGCGGACATCGCTGCTTCCGTTCCGGAACTGACGAATCGAATCCGTTCAATAAACCGGTGATTGGACAAAATTAAGTCACCTAATGTATTTTCTTGCACTGTCGGAGTGCCAAAAGTTGTTCCGTTATCAACCGCTTCAACAATTGCATTTCGGATGGGTTGATTGTTGTGGCCTAAAATTAAAGGTCCCCACGAGCAGCAAAAATCAATGAATTCGTTACCGTCAGCATCCCAAATCTTACAACCATCACCTTTTGTGATAAAAAGTGGGGTTCCCCCAACAGATTTGAAGGCTCTAACAGGAGAATTAACTCCACCAGGGAATAGTTTGTGTGCTTTTTGAAATAGTTTTTCTGAATTGACTTTTATCATATTCTTTAGCTTCAGTGAATGTTTATCTTTGTCTGCTAATACAACGCAAAATTAGGATTTGTTTGTTATGGAGTATGAAAACACAATAGAATTTGCAAAAAGAGCAGATTCAAACGATATTTTAAAAAACTACAGAGAATATTTTCATTTCCCAAAAATAGGGAATAATGAATGTCTTTATTTCACAGGGAATTCTCTTGGGCTTCAGCCTAAAACAACAAAAGAATACATCAATCGAGAGCTTGATGACTGGGCAGAATTTGGTGTTGAAGGACATTTCGATGCAAAACGTCCGTGGTTTTCTTACCACGAGCTTTTAACAAATAAAACCGCAAGATTGGTTGGAGCTAAACCAGAGGAAGTCGTGGTAACACATAGCTTAACAACCAATTTACATTTGCTAATGGTTAGCTTTTATCGCCCAAATGTTAATCGCTTTAAAATTATTTGTGAGGCAAAAGCCTTTCCTTCAGATCAGTATGCTTTGGAATCGCAAGTTCGCTTTCATGGATTTAATCCAGATGAAGCCATCGTTGAGGTGTCACCTAGAGAGGGTGAACACATCATTAGGGACGAAGATGTGATTGCTAAGATTAACGAATGCGGCAATGAATTGGCTTTGGTTATGATTGGGGGAGTGAACTATTACACAGGTCAAGTGTTTGATATGAAAAGAATCACCAAAGCAGGACATCAAGTAGGTGCTTTAGTGGGGTGGGATTTAGCTCATGGTGCAGGCAATTTAGTTTTAAATCTACATGATTGGGAAGTTGATTTTGCTGCATGGTGTGGATATAAATACCTGAATTCAAGCCCAGGTGGAGTTAGTGGAATTTTTATACATGAAACACATGTTAAGAACAAAGATTTGGTGCGTTTTGCCGGTTGGTGGGGACACGATAAAGAAACCAGATTTTTAATGGAAAAAGGATTTAATCCGATAGCTACTGCAGAAGCTTGGCAACTCAGTAATGCACCTGTACTAGGCATGGCGGCGCATTTAGCATCATTAGAAATGTTCGATGAAATTGGAATGGATGCTTTGTGGGAAAAAACGATAAAGCTTTCGGGATATCTTGAGTATGTGATTAATATTATTTCAAATGAGCTCGATGTGAACCTTGAAATAATAACACCAACAGACTGGAGTCAACGCGGCTGTCAAGTTTCAATTATTGCCCATGGGTATGGTAAACAGCTATTTGAAAAGTTATCGAAAGCAGGAATTATCGTGGATTGGAGAGAGCCAAACGTAATTAGAATGGCGCCCGTTCCGCTTTACAATAGTTTTGAGGATGTTTATAAATTTGGTGAGGTTTTAAAAGCTGCACTGTGATGATTGACAGTACGTTAAATAAAGAAATAATGCCAGAAAATTTAGCGACGTGGCTCGACACACTTCGCGAGTTGGACTCTACAATTATTATAGATACCGTAAATGCCGCTTTGATTGGAGCCAATGAGGCTATTGAGAACGATATCAATACAGCGGAAGGAATGGCAGCAATCAATCTGATGTTAAAGGTCATGCTTATTCTAATTGCAGGAATTGCTATTTGGAGAGTGATCATGGTGGTGAACAGGAAAAATGCAAAACCAAAAGGGGGGCAATATTTTAAAAGAACGTATAGCGAAAAATGGAAAAACAGGTAATAATAATTGGTGCGGGTTTAGTTGGATCTTTATGGGCTGTTTATATGGCTAAGAGAGGATACAAGGTTACGGTATACGAGCGCAGGTCTGATGTTAGAAAAGCAGAAATCACTGCGGGAAAGTCAATTAATTTAGCACTTTCAGATCGTGGATGGAATGCTTTGAACAAAGTGGGCATTGGTGATGAAATCAAAAAAGAACTGGCAATCCCAATGTCCGGTAGAATCATGCATGGAGTGGACGGATCGTTAACACACCAAGCATATGGAAAAGAAGGTCAAGCCATTTATTCTGTTTCTCGAGGAGGCATGAATATCAAAATGATGAATCTTGCTGAAGATTGTGGCGATACGACTATTTTGTACAATCATCAATGTTTGGGTGTAGATTTCAATACCAATACAGCGACCTTCTTAGATTCTATCAAAGGGGAAGAAATTGAGGTGTCTGCGGATGCCATTTTTGCATGTGACGGAGCATTTTCAGCCGTGAGATACGAGTCCATGCAAAAGCAGCCTCGATTCAATTACAGTCAACAATTTATTGAAGATGGTTATAAAGAGCTATTACTTCCTGCCAACGAAGATGGTTCTTACAAGCTGGATAAAAACGCACTGCACATTTGGCCAAGAGGACGTTTCATGCTGATTGCTCTCGCCAATGAAGACGGTTCATTTACGTGCACTCTTTTTATGCCATTTTCAGAAGGCAATTATTCATTTGACTCGTTGTCAAATGACGAACTGGTTGAAGAATTTTTTCAAGAAGTATTTCCTGATTTTTATGAAATGATGCCCAATTTGTTAAGCGATTGGCATCAAAATCCATTATCTGCATTGGCCATAATTAGGTGCTATCCTTGGAGCTACAATAAAGTAGTTTTGATGGGTGATTCGGCACATGCGACCGTGCCATTCTATGGTCAGGGAATGAATTCTGGATTTGAAGATTGTTTCGTAATGAATCAAATCATCGATGAGGTTGGAGAAGATTGGCAAAAAGTGTTTGAAGTTTTTCAAAAGAGACGTAAACCAGACGGCGATGCGATTCAGGATTTATCCATTCACAATTATCATGTTATGAGAGATTTTGTGGGTGATCCGAAGTTTCTTTTGCAGAAAAAGATAGAGGCCAAATTCTCAGAAAACCATCCTGAAAAATGGATGCCATTATACTCTCAAGTGACATTTAGTTCCATTCCGTATAGTCAAGCTTGGTCTGTTGGCCAAAAACAAGAAAGTATTATGAAGAAGATTATGGCATTGCCTGGAATTGAAGAAAAATGGGATAGTGCTGAAGTAGAGAGCATAATTTTAACCCATTTATAGTAACTTTTAATTTTTTAACATCGTAATTGACATTATGCGCCTATCTATACTCTTGTCATTCATTGCTTTCAGCTTAGTTTCCTATTCACAACTGGGCTTGGGAGGGCAAAACGGCAGGAGAAATATGCCGTTAGTAGATTTTGGTGGCCGTTACAAAATGTCTGGTTGGCTTTTTGAACCGGGCTTTACTTGGAATAGCTGTAGGCTTTTTAATCCGGAAGAAGAGTATGAAGATCAAATGATTAAGGTGAATCCTCGCGGTAAGCTAGGTGCTTATTTTGGCATGGGTCGTTATACGATTTTTTACCAAGGCGGAAATATATTTAATTATCTGGATTACAGCATCGCTTATAAAATGCTCAGGGGTAAGGAGAAAATTACCGGGGCCATTGAAACAGAAGGGAAGTACAGTCATAATTACTTGTTGGGTAATTTCAACATAAACAATGTCATTCAATTCTCTGATAAAATGTTTCTTCAAAATAGCATAGGTGCAAATTTAGATTGGCGATTTTTAAAACGACAAAGTCATGATGGACCAAATGCAGACAAGCGTCCATCGGCAATTGTGGCTAATTTGCATTACAAATTTGGAATAGGTTTTAAAATAAATGAAAGGTTTTTCATTATACCAGCTATTGAAACTCCGATTCTTAATATCTACAATTTTGAAAAATTTAAGTCAACTTGGGGCATATTTAATAGTCGTTATCGACCGTTAATCTTTTCTGTTCGTTTTGCTTGGTTAAGACCCGTAGGACGGGGGGATTGTCCACCGGTATATGCAAGTCCTGATGATAAGAAGGCACAAGAAAATTTTCAGATGCGCTAAGATCTTAACTGAATTGCAGTTCTTGAATTCTTGATGTTTTATAAATAAATATAGCTTTCCAACAATCAATATCGCTGTGTTATTGACATTCATCGATTGATGTAGTATATTCGAACTTCAAATTACACTACTATGAAAAAATTTATACTTTTTACCGCTGCTCTTGTTTTAGGGTTAGGGGCTATTGCTCAGGTGTCGTTCATTGATGATTTTGAATCGTACACTGTAGGAGATTATATTGGTTCAAGTTCTCCTGATTGGACAACTTGGTCTGGTGCAACAGGAGGAACAGAGGATGTTGCTGTAGGCAATGCCCAAGCCAATTCTGGATCTAACTCAATTTATTTTTCGTCTTCCTCTTCCGGAGGTGGACCGCAAGATGTCGTTCTTCCGTTTGGTGGGGCTTATGACAATGGAACTTTCATGATTCGTATGGCAATTTATGTTGAAGCTGGTAAGAATGCTTATTTTAACCTGCAGGCGGAAACGACTATAGGTTCTATTTGGGCCTTGGATGTTGATTTTGAAGCAACGGGAAATGCCGTTGTAAGAAGTGGTACTGACGGTACTTACTGTACTGCAGCATACACACAAGAGGCATGGCATCAATTTCAATTGGATGTTAATCTCTCCACTAATTGTTGGGAGGCTTCACTAGATGGAGCGTCAATTGGTACTTTTTCCAATTCAAATAATAAGGTGGCCTCTTTAGATTTATATCCGATTTTAAATTCAGGATTTTACATAGACGATGTAGGTTTTAGTTATATGCCTTACACACTTCCTACGTTAAATGCTGCAAGTGCAGGTACAAATATGAACGGAACAATTGCAGGAGCTTCTGTTTACCCAACTGTAGAGGTTAAAAACTTAGGAACGACTACAATTACTTCCTTTGATGTTCAAATAGACTATAACGGGATGCAATATACGGAGCCTGTTATCGGTCTCTCATTGCCATCACTTGGAACTGAATCCGTAACGTTTACGATGGCTCCTATTACGTTAGTGCCAGGACTTCAGGCTGTTACGACAACAGTGAGTGCTGTCAATGGCGGTGGCCCAGATGACGATCCTACTGATGATGTAGGGTGTGGATTAATGATTGATCCGGTAGTGCCGGCAGTTGGTAAGCTGGTTATTGGTGAAGAAGGAACAGGTACTTGGTGTCAGTGGTGTCCTAGAGGCGCTGTTGCAATGGAAGACATGGCCAATAAATACGATGGTTTTTGGCAAGGTATTGCGGTGCACAATGGTGATCCAATGGTAGTTACTGATTATGATGCAGGTTTTGGTGCATTGATATCAGGATACCCAAGTGCTCTTGTTGATCGAGGTACTGATATTGATCCTACTGCTATGGAAGCGGATTTTTTACAACGAATTTTAGTAGATCCGAAAGCGACGATGACTACTGGAGCAAATTTCAATGCAACAACGGGAGTTCTAGATGTCTCCTTAACTACCGATTGGTTAGCAGCAGCAACAGGGGCGTATAAAATTGCCTGTGTTTTAGTAGAAGACGGTGTAACGGGTACAGGATCTGGATATGCACAATCTAATGCATACGCAGGTGGTGGAAGTGGTCCATTAAGTGGAGGTGGAATTGCTGATTGGACGACTGCTGGAAGCCCGGTTCCCGCATCGCAAATGGTATATGATCATGTTGCACGAGCACTTTGTCCAAGTTTTGCAGGTCACGCTGGATTCCCAGGTTCAATGGCGGCATCAGACCAACATGTATTCAATTTCCAATTTATCCTAGACCCATCTTGGGATGATCACAACATGCACATTGTTGGATTATTGATTGATCCTTCTGGTAGAATTGACAACGGCTCAACATCAAATTTTCCAGATGCGTTAACCAACGGATACGTTATGGGCGACGTGGTTTGCGGAGCAACGACTAATATCAATGGGATTTCTTCAATAACTACACTTGAAATGTTCCCAAACCCTGCTTCAAGCAACGTAACGTTAAAAGTTGGTTTGGAATCATTGAACGATGTTTCAATATCTATTCTAGATGTTGCTGGGAAACTTGTTAAATCGGTTACCTACAAGCAGTTTAAAGGAACTCATTTTATTGATATTGATGTCAGTGATTTTGTTTCTGGTATGTACGTTGTTAATGTACAAGCGGGTGAATTTGTTACCTCTAAATCACTTATACTTAAGTAATAAATTAGCGTAGACAAAATTTAAAAGCTCCGCTTATGCGGAGCTTTTTTTATGTACTGTTATTTTTAATTGGGATTAGTATGAAAAATTATAAATTCGATTCAAATCGAATATCTTTAACATTGAGCTGTAAATTAACTTGATTGTTCCATTCGTTTAATTCAAGGGTGTATGCAATTGAAAATGGCTCACCCGATTTAACCATTTCAGCCAAATGGCCGAATTTAAATGCAATGCCTGACACAATTATATGTGGGTGCTTTTCCTGTTTAATATTTAATTTTAAATGTGATTCGTCGGCACCTATTGCTTTTGAGTAGCCATTGTCTACGACATCATGCGTAACAAAAACAGGTCGCCTATTTGATGGCCCGAATGGTGCGAAACGTTCAAGGATTCGGTATAACTTTGGTAAAGGATTTCTTGGAATGTCTGGAACCAGCTCTTGGAATTCGATTACGCTGTCAATTTCAATTTGGGGTATGAGCTGATCTCGGCGAATGGTTTGTTGAACAATAGATTCAAACTTAGTCCTGAATTCTTCTACTTTATCTTCTGCTATCGTGAGCCCAGCAGCATACTTATGGCCTCCAAACTGAAGAAGCTCGTTTGTGCATGCTTGCAGTGCATTGTAAACGTCAAACTCTCTTACTGATCGAGCGGAACCAGAAACAACATCACCGGATTTACTCAAGATTATGGTAGGGCGATAATAAGTTTCTATTAATCGCGATGCAACGATACCAATGACGCCTTTATGCCAGGTAGGAGAATAGAGTACTGTCGTGTTTTTATTTTGAAGCTCAGGATTAGCTGCTATCATTTCAAGTGCCTCCTCAGTTATTGATTTGTCCAGTGATCGCCTCTCAGTATTATACTTATTTATTTGATCGGAGATTTCGTTTGCAGTTTGTAAACTATCCGAAATAAGTAAATCAACCGCCGTCTTGCCACTATGAATTCTACCTGCTGCATTAATCTTTGGTGCAATGGTAAATACCAGGTCTGAAACATTGAATTTAGACTTTTTAGTAGCTTTAATAAAAGGGACAACGCCCATTCGGGGAGCACTATTTATTTGCTTAAGACCGAAATAGCATAGAATGCGATTCTCATCGTTTATTGGAACCATATCTGCAGCAATTGCAATTGCGACTAAATCAAGATATACGTGTAAATCACTATCGTTTAGGCCGATTGTTGAAGAATATGCTTGGATTAATTTAAAACCAATTCCGCATCCGCAAAGCTCTTTAAAGGGATAGTCGCAATCTTCTCTCTTTGGGTCTAATACAGCACACGCTTTTGGTAGCTCATTTCCCGGTCGATGATGATCACAAATAATGAAGTCAACGTTATTTTCTTTTGCGAAATCAACATGGTCTATGGCTTTGATTCCACAATCTAATGCGATTATTAAACTGAATCCGTTATCAATTGCATATTCTACACCGGCTTTAGAAATACCGTATCCTTCTTTGTATCTATCGGGGATATAATAGGCTATTTCTTCATGAAGCTTCGCGAAAAATGAATAAACTAACGAAACGGCCGTTGTACCATCAACATCGTAATCACCATAAATTAAGATCTTTTGCTTGCCTTTTATGGCTAACTGGATTCGAGTAATAGCGGCATCCATGTCGCGCATCAAAAAAGGATCATGAGTATTACTCCATTTCGGGTTGAAAAAAGTTTTGGCTGTATCAAAATCGGGAATCTCACGTTGAACCAACAGACTAGCAACAGTGTATGGTACATTAAGCTCTCGTTGTAGCTGTGAAACCAAGTTTGGCTCCTTGGATTCTTTATAAAGCCATTTTTTCATTTACAAAAAGGGATAAAGTAATTAAGTTCTAGAATTGACAACTACAGAGTGACAATGATTTCTTATTTTTAAAGATAATGCAATGATTTTAATGAAACAGATAAGCCTACTATTTTTAGTTTTTTTATGGAGTGAATTCAGCTATTGTCAGGCTAGAAGTGATTTTTATTTTCAAAAAGCGCAGCCTGAAGGTGTCGAAGAGATATCGCAAATAATTGGTCAGATTGTAGGAGAATATATGAAAGAAGAAGATAGAAATACAGTGGTGATTGTTGCTAGGGATTCTGTTTATTGTAGGTATCCCGTAGTCATGTTTTTGAGTGTTTCTGAAGTTGATTCTTCCGATAAGTATGAGATCAGAAAAAATAAAATATTCGGGATTCATGAAGCGCAGGGATTGCCGGTTAAGATAATAGATGATACAGCTGTTTTTTTGCATTATGCTCATGAGCTGATTTTTGCACCCCAAAAGTCAGGTGTCATGAAGAAAGTAAATGGGGTTTATTATTTTAATTATTTACAGGAAAATGGCTTTTATACTACAATTGCTCTCAGCCTGAAGGAAGATGAGCTATACCTCCACTCATTAGATCACTCATTGGTCATGTCGAAGATTAGAAACTTTTCTTCATTAGAGGAAAAAGAATTGGATGGAGTGATTACGTATTTAGCATCTCCTTCGAATGCGGAGATGATTGCATTTTATGAGGACAAAGGCTTCAAGGATAAAATAAAATACGTTCGGAAGGATAATTAAATTCATACTTAAAAACGCAATTATGAGAACTGAATTGATTTCCTTTCAAGGTCTGTTTTTTACATTTAGTTGTATCCTGATAGTAGGTGTAAACAATAGCTAAAAAGATGGTGCTTTAGGATTTAATTGGAGCAAAAGTTAATGGAGATACATGAGACTATGCAATTCAGCATCTATTCATTTATGTTAATGTTGATGGTTATGGGCAATACTTCATTGTACTTAAGAAAAAACAGATCAATTTTTTCAGGATTTAATTTGCATTCTACTAAAACCTTATCCGATATCAGTGTTTGAATTAAGTTTTTTTTTGAGAACGGAGTGGAGTAATTGGTGACTGTAATTTTTTCTTCTAAAAAAATTATTTTGCTATATGCCGGATGAGTATCTGTTTTCAAGAACCATTGACAGTATAAAATATCATTTCCATCCAGGTCATTCATGGTGCAATTTCCATAGTTTGATTTTATTTTGAGACATTCTTCCCCATCTACAAAAGCAGTGTCTTTTTTAATTTTGATCTTCGAAATTTGACCATAGGATGTTTCAATATTAATGCTTATCGCAAGTAATAAGAAAAGGACAATTTTTTTCATCGGGATGTATTTAAATTAAAGAAGGATGTTGATGGCTGTACAACAAATAATATACCATCTCTAGATTACCTTAAATTCTTTTACAAAAGAATCAAGCACATGAGGAGATTGAGACTTGATTAAAGTGTAGGCAGGGGTCAAAAACTGTACAATAATATAGTTAGATCTGTTTGTTAAAGCCGTATTTTTTGCGATCCAATTGTTTAATCTTGTACGATAGGATTATGAGTTATTATATCCTGTAGTTCAAGAAACTTATTTATTTTATTACTTATGTTGAGGAGTTAGAAAATGATATAAAAGAAGTAGTTTTATTCATCAAGTATTTAATTTATGTCAATTTATCGATGTTTTCGTGTCGTGTTATTCAGCGTGTTTTTCTCGAACTTGACGAATGCCCAAATAATAGGCTCTAATGCTTATTTAATTGGAGATTACGTCGAGGTTGGTATTGCCGGTGACGGTGGTTTTGAAGGAGCAGATACGGCTTTAGGATTTGTTGCAGGGGCCCATTTTCGTTCCGCTAATCCATACTTTGGTTTTGTTGCGGATCCAACCATGTCCGGTTGGTCACAATTTGACGGAGATTTTTTTACTCCAGGTCAGCCTGAGAATGGTTGGGGGATTGAATTAGGAGGTGTTAATGGGGTTAAGGCGAATAACAATTGTTCATATTATCCTGGCGGAACGCTACAAGGAATACCAGGATCTGTAACAGATTATGTCAATAACAGCGGTGCTATGTCTGTATGCTGGGATGGAGATTATGTTGGGTCAGGATATGACGTGTCGATTCACATAAACTATAGCCTTAACCAAGCCGATTTGTTTTATAGTACTGAAGTAACCGTTAAAAATAATGGGCCGGGAATAATTGATACAATCTACTATCATCGAAATATTGATCCGGATAACAATGTTTCTTTAACGACGAATTACAACACAACAAATACAATCGTGAGTCAAGGTGATACCGGCTGCACAAAAGCGTTAGTTACAGCCGAGCAGTATTTGCCTTGGGCCTCCTACATTGGCCTGGCTGCTTTTGGAGAGAATTTTAAAGTTACATATGGAGGTTTTTCGAATCGGGATGCATCAGATATATGGAATTATGGAACTACTGGTGGGTTGGTCGGCACACCTGGATCTATAAATACTTACGACGAGGCAATTTCATTATCCTATCTAATTGAAAATTTAGGGCCGGGTATGGCTGAATCATTTCGATATGTGATAATACTCGATTCATCTCAGACGGATAACGCGCTCAATCATTTATTTCAATTTCAATATGCAGGTGATCTAATTGGCCCAATATCTAATTGCGAACCTGTTGTAGACACAGTTTTTACGTGCACATCTAATCCAGTGGATATCATGGTGGTTGGTCAGGCCGTTAATGATTTCACGTGGTCTTGGTCACCATCGATAGGTCTGGATACATTGGATGGCGTTGTAGTTAATGCTAATCCAGATTCAACCACAACGTATACGGCAACAGGCACCCCAATAAGCTCTTGTTTCACTTCTCAAATAACAAAAGACATAATTGTGGTTTCTTTGCCTGGTCCAAACTTGCATTATGTTGATCCTGGACGACAATGCAGCGCTTTTGATTTGAGTACTTTGGTATACACAGACAGCAGTGGTTTGATGGGGACCATGGCTTCTTTTCAGTCGCAAATTCCAACTTCTGCGACGGACACAACAAATGCGTTAGGCACACTTATTATGCACCAGGGTGACACTGTATTTTTGGTAATTTCAGACACAATTACAGGTTGTTTTGATTATCAACAAATCGTGATTGATTGGGGTGTGCCTATAGATTTGACATTGATTATGGTGCCTTCAGATTGTGGACTAAATAATGGGAGCATTAATGTAGCTGCGGTGTCGGGAGGAGCTGCGCCGTACACTTATCAATGGTTTTCTGGTCCTAGTGATTCTTTATATGCGGGAATAGGCCCCGGGTTTTATACCATTACGGTTACTGATTCAGCAGGGTGTACAGTTGATAGTTTGATTGCGCTTGCTAGCGTGGGCAGTGCAGTTAGTGGGTCTTTAGTTGGATTGACACCTTCAGAATGTAATATGCCAAATGGATCATTTACAGTTGTCGGGTCAGGAGGCCTAGGAGATTATTCTTATGATATTGGTTTAGGACCGCAAATGTCAGGGAGTTTTTCTGGGCTAATGAGTGGAAGTTATCTGGTATTGGTCACTGATTCTGCTGGATGTGCAGATCTTGTTAATGTAGAGGTTTCGGACACATCAACTTTGGCGTTAACATTGCTAAGTCAGAATTCCGAAAATTGTTCTGGCTCAAATGGATCTTTGGAGGTGGAAGGATCCGGTGGGGCGCTAGGGTATGCTTATAATATTGGTTTCGGAAATCAGTCATCAGGAATTTTTAATGGACTCGCTGCTGGAGTGTATTCCGTTGAAGTAATTGATGCAGGAGGATGCACAGACACCCTTGAAGTAACGATTATTGATTCCGTGTTAATTGAGATTAGCTTAGTTTATGTTTCGGATGCATTGTGCGCGAAGAATAATGGCGAAATAGAAGTTAATGGTGAATCTGGAGTTTCGCCTTTTAGTTATAACATTGGAATTGGTCCTCAGTCTAATGGCCTTTTTACGGAGCTGTACCCTGGGCAATATACTATTGTAGTTACAGATTCTCTGGGGTGTATGGACTCTTTAATTGTTGATGTTGGAGACACAAACACATTAAGTTATTTAATTCTTAATGTAATCGATGAAAATTGCGGGTTTGAGAATGGATTAATAGATGTAGTTGCAAGTGGCGGTATAGGTCCGTACACCTATAGTTTGGACGGTTCATCTCAGACGTCTGGTTTGTTTGAGGGGTTAAATTCAGGAACTTTATCACTAACAATCGCTGATAGCATCGGATGTGTTTTGAATGCAATTATTGAAGTAAATTCTATTCCGTTGGAAATAGATCTGGGTTCAGATATCGTTTCGTGTGAACCAGTAATTTTGTCATCTGATGAGGGGTCAAGTTATTACTGGAGCACCTCAGAAACGGAACAAATTATTGAGGTCAACTCAACTGGAGTTTACACACTTGATTACGAATTTAATGGTTGTTTTGCTTCAGACTCTATTTCGGTTACAATTAATCCGAAGACGAGTATTATGGTGCCAAACGTTTTTACTCCAGATGGAAATGGTCAGAATGACGAGTTTAAAATATCAGGTTTGAATATTCAGAAATACCACATTGTTATTTACAATCGATGGGGCATACAGTTATTTGAATCTAATTCGATTAGTAATTCCTGGGATGGAATGGGTTCCAAAGGCATAATGGAAGAAGGTGTTTATTTTTGGACCATTGATTACATCAATCCGTGTATTGGACCAGAAATTCAATTTGAAAAGGGGATTTTTCATTTATATGATTAATAAGGTACATTTAGCAAGAAAATGAGAGATACAATAGTTAGCAATTGAGTCAGGAGAACAATAAGATTAATAGATTGAACATAGGATTAATGATTTCCTCTCTAGTCATTGCATTTTCATTACCATTTTGGCTGTTTCTTTTTTCATATGCAGTGCTTGGGCCATTGCATTATCTCACAGAAATAAGCTGGCTTAGAAAGAAAAATTTTTTCACAACAGGTAAATATGATTTTCTCCCTTTAGTTTTGGTTGCCATTATTTGGTCTGGGACTTATTTGTTCCTGTCTTTTTTTAATGATTTTCCAGCAGAAATAAAAGTGAGTTGGTTTGGAAATGATTGGCGAGAAGTTGTAGGAAATTTCAGGATAAGGATGAACCATATAGTGCTTGCTGGGCTTATAGGCAGTGTAGCAATGGCCTTTGTTTCTTCTTGGCGCAAAAAAATAATAGCATTAGTTGGAGGGTTTGGAATTGGAGTGATGTTCTCCTATTTAGATTTAGAAATATATTCACATCTAATAGGGACGTTGTTGCCAACTTTAATTCACGTTTTTCTTTTTACGGGAATTTTCATGTTATATGGAGCTTTAAAGAGCAGGTCAAAATCTGGTCTTTTAGGAGTATTACTTTTCTTTGTTTGTGGTGTACTTTGCTTTTTAGTGCCGACATTTTCTAGTACTATAGATTTCGATACAGGTATAAATGCATACCGAAACTCCAGCTTCCATTCGTTAAATGCCGTCGTAATGAACTTTAATCAGCCCATGCCTTGGAACATTGCTAACGACTCACTTTTTAATGATCTTGGCATCCAACTTCAGCGATTTATTGCGTTCGCATATACCTATCATTATTTGAATTGGTTTTCTAAAACATCCATTATAGGCTGGCATAAAATTTCAAAGATTAGTTTGATCGTTACCGCTTTAATATGGGTATTAAGTGTATCGCTATATGTATATGATTATACGGTTGGTTTAAAAGTATTATTGTTCTTAAGTATTCTACATGTTGTTTTGGAATTTCCATTAAATGCCCATTCATTTGTTGGTGTCTTTAGGCACTTAATTCGAAAGGACATATGAAGTACAGGCGATTGACAATAGATGAATTGAAAGAATTAGAGCAAGAGTTTATCCAGTTCCTTATTACCAACGGAATTGAGGGTAAAGACTGGGAAAAAATAAAAAAAGACACTCCAAAAGAGGCTGATTTTTTAGTAGATACTTTTAGTGATATTGTACAGCAAAAAGTGCTGGAAGGCGTTCGATATCTTGAGCATAGAGGAAGGAATGAAGCAAAGTATTTTGAATGTAATGCTGAAGAAATTAAACTAATAGCATTGACTTCTCGGGATGTTGACTTGATGGATGTTGATGCTATAAAGCGAGCTGTGCATAACTCAGTTAGTGGTATTGAAATTTATTCTGGTGTTAAGAAGTACTCAAAGCAAAGGGAGTTAGAATTATTCAGTATGATTCAGTCAGGCTGCAATATGACGGATGAGAAGTTCTTTTTGCTTTTACAAAATATGATATGAGGTATTTATTTTTAATTACGCTGGTTCTTCTGTTTAATTCGTGTCATGTTGCACGATTTTTCGTTTATAATTTTGCTAACATAACGGATTACAAAAAGTTTCATAATTCCGAAATAGCACAGTCAGACACACCGTTTAAATTTCAGGTAAGTGATCGAGAGTTGAGTCTTCATTTACCGAAGTACAGCATTTATAATGATGTGGATTTAGACAGGTTTAATGAATTACATAAATCTGTTGCGTTTGTAATCATAAAGAACGACAGCATTGTTTATCAATGGTATGCAGATAAATATGAAAGGAATACTACTTTCACTTCTTTTTCAATGGCTAAAAGTTATGTTTCGGCTTTAGTAGGTATTGCGATTGAGGAAGGTCTTATCAGTAGTGTAGAGGATCCTATAACCGATTATCTTTCGGAGTTTAAAAATAGTGGATTTGAGAATATTACGATTGAAAATGTTCTCAATATGAGAACGGGAATTGCCTATAAAGAGAATTATTATTCCCCTTTTGGTAATGTTGCAATAGGATATTATGGTCGAAGTCTTGATCGTCATTTAAAGAAATTGAAGATAAAGAGAGAGCCAGGAAAACAGTTTGATTATGTTTCAATTGCCACTCAGATATTGGGAGAGATTATTGAAAAGTCAACTGGAAAATCGTTGTCTTTATATTGTGAGGATAAGATTTGGAAAAAGATTGGAACAGAATTCGGCGCGACTTGGAGTCTAGACCGGAAAGATGGCATGGAAAAAGCTTTTTGTTGTCTTAACGCAAAAGCAGTTGATTACGCGAAAATGGGAAGGCTATATCTGCACGGTGGAGCTTGGGAGGGCGCGCAGGTGGTGCCTAAAGAATGGGTGAAGGCGTCCGTAGAAAAGTCGAGTAGCTCTAAAGATAATTTTTATGCATACCAGTGGTGGCATTTCCCTGATTATAGCAGTGAGAACAATAATGGGATAGTTGATTTTTACATGCAAGGGCACCTGGGCCAATATGTATATGTAAACCCGAATAATAATGCAATTATTGTTAGACTTGGAACGAATCGAGGAGGTGTGTATTGGGATGGAATGTTAAACGAGTTGGCAGCAACAATAAAATGAGCCTTTATAAAAGTTCAATGGGGAGCTAAAAGCTCCCCAGAGAATGGATTAACGCCACCTTACATCCTTGTTTATCGTTGAAAGGAAGGGAATTGAACCCTTCAAATGACCGCCTTCGATCCGAACAATATCTTTTTCTTTTTTAGGATTCAATGGGGAGCTAAAAGCTCCCCAAAGAAAGGATTAACGCCACCTTACATCCTAGTTTTTCGTTGTGAGGAAGGGAGTTGAACCCTTCAATGATCGCCTTCGATCCAAACAATATCTTTTTTAGGATTCAATGGGGAGCTAAAAGCTCCCCAGAGAAAGGATTAACGCCACCTTACATCCTAGTTTTTCGCTGTGAGGAAGGAATTGAACCTCTTTTTAATTGCTGCCTTCAGCAACTCACATTTTTTAAGAAC
>Ga0315331_10000215_pt1 | contig 36938 bp, 27 predicted proteins | sample M160m34915metaG_FD_203456 | JGI IMG/M metagenome (GOLD analysis project Ga0315331, IMG submission 203456) | Ammonia-oxidizing marine archaeal communities from Monterey Bay, California, United States - M1 60m 34915 | ecosystem: Environmental > Aquatic > Marine > Intertidal zone | place: USA...
GCTACTGCTTGGCCCAGCTAGATAACGACGCAAGACGAAGCCACCACGAACGCATTGCCACAACACGATTGCTAGCACTCGAAAGCGAGACGTGGCAACCCGGGCGAGGCCATTACCGACCGACCCCCTGTCACGGACGATTACTCGTTCCCGCACCCGCCGATGCATCGCTACTGCAACCGCTAACCTACGGCATGCTGCTCGCCTCGGGTGATCGGTTGGCCCAACACCTAACAAACACACTCGCCGCGGCACGCAGCGATTCGAAGCTGCGGTGGCAATCAAACCAACCGTCAAACAAGGTCGCCTCATTGCTACTAACAGCCGCAGCACAAATTGCTGACCACACCGCTACGTCCGAAGCTTACGCAGCCGTTATCAAACAACGCGCAGAGGATCCCGGCACTGCTGCGCGCAACCTCAACGCTGCCCTGCAAGCCATCACGGGCGTGCGGCTGGCTGCCGGCGCCGGCCAGAACCCACGCTGGCTACGACTTGCACCGTGGTTACCAGATGGCGTTGACCGGATCGATTTACGCGGGATCCAGATCCTCGAACACGAGCTAGCAGTGTCAATACAACGACTACAAGCCCCACTCGGCTTAAGGACCTCCGTCAATCTACAGCGTGGCGCGCCGCGCGGGCTGCAACTCGTCATCGGGAACCGCTGGAAGCAGTTCGTGACCACAGCCAGCACGAAGCACCCGTTCGAATGTGACTTGCTAGACGCCAAGGAAGCGTCACAAAAAACGCTACCAACGAACCCGAAAACGGATCACGACACGCTCCATCAACTCGGCGGTCACCGCTGGTGACGAGTCATTGCTCGCCGATGGTTTTACTTGGCTTGTCGCGGCAATGCCGGCCGGCTTGTCCGATGCCGCATCCGAATCGCGCCCACCGGGGAGTATTCGACTACTGAGTTTGGACGCCGATTTGACGAGGCTCACTTCTCCGGCCCGACACGTGCGAGTGTTGACGTCGTCCGAGTACTTACGCAGCGTGACCAACAACTCCGCGACCTCAGGCTTGGGCCCAACCACCAACCAGTCGCGTTGCTCCACACCACCGCCATTGGCGTCCCATGCTCCTGGAGTAACCGGCTTGCTTGTGCCGTTCACAGCCTGGGACTTGGCCTTAGCATCCCTACTGCGGTTGGACGTGTCACTCTGTTGACCGTCCTCCTTCGCGCCGCTTCCGGCTGGCCCAACCGCGTATAACTGCAGTCCGCCGATCGACACCAGCCCCACTTCCAGCGGTTTAAGCACCACAGCATGCCGCGCATACCACTGGCTATCCGCCTCGCTCCACTCAGCTGAAGGGCGCATCTGTGTATCAAAGAATCTGAGCGATGCTGCCTTTTGGGTTTCACCCTTCAAACCCATGCCAAACCCCGACAGCCCCGCTGAGAACTCGACTCGGCTTTGATCCAGCAGCCGCTGCTCCGTCTCCTCCGTCAGTTCGAAACGAACAGCAAACCCATCAAGCGTGACGAGTGGCAAGACCTCTACATCCAACTTCTTCTCGGACAAATGCAAGAGGTAGCCCCGGCCCTGATCTCGTCCAGCTGGGCGTTTGCCCGCGCCGTATAGAACATTGCCACTCTCACGCGGTTTGTCATCCGGCGCCCCCGAGTCCGTCACGCGGCCAGGGCGAATGTTCGTTGCGCCAACCTCTACGGGCCTCAAGGCTTCAGCATTCGCGGCCTCTAACTCGGCGGACTCTTGGACTACGACCTCTTTAGACTGAGATGGTGCTACACCGGCGACTGCTGGCCCACCTCGCGATCTCGCCGCCGAATCAGGAGCACCGCGCTTCATACGGCTTCCTGACTTTGGACCTGCTGGGCCAGCGCTTGCAGGAGCAGCTATCTCTGGACCAACCCCTTCTGGCCTTGTGGGCTTGGACAGCTCAACGTCAGCCCGCGCCCCCACGTCCGCGGCCTCGTCACCCAGGATCTCTTCCAAGCTTGAGTCAGCATCCGGCGAAGCAACAACGACTGATTTCGCGCTGGGGTTGCTGACGCCCGTCTCAGCCATGGAAGCAGCCGGGGCATCAAGTTGAGCCGCCGTGTTTTCGACCGCGCTCGAACTCATTACCGTTCCGCCCCAACTATCAATGAGGACGGTAATGCCAAGCAAAGCCGCGGCACTCATGGCAGCCCAAAGCAACGGCAACACAGGGCGTGATCGCTTACCAACCCCATTTGCCTCTTGCGCTAGCGACGACATAACCCGATCCGCGAGATGCGTCTCATGCGTCTCGTCATTAAGCGCCTCACGAATCGAAGTAACCGTGCCTTCATAGTCGGCAACTTGATCACGCAAGTGAGGACTGACCCGCATCTCCGCCTCAAATCGTTCGCGGTTGCGTGGACTCATCGTCCCGTCAACCCAATCGGCTAAACGTTCGTCGATGTCGGGAAGCGACGCGAATGGATCTTGATCAGCAGAAGGATCATGACTCATGCCCCCACCGAACCGATCGCCTGACTTACCACCGGATTTATCGGAACGGCTCATGGCTGAAACTCCCGCAACTTCTGCTGTAGCACCAGACGCCCACGGTGGATTCGTGAGCGCACGGTACCAGACGGCAAAGACAATGCCTCAGCGATCTCCTCGTAGGACAGCGACTCCATGTCACGCAGGATGACTGCCTCACGATATTCGTCGGGCAGCTCGGATACGCAGGCGCGAACCTTGGCCAAAAACTCCTTCCGGTGCGCGGAGTCCGCTGGATCTCGCTCATTACCAGAAGGCGTGATGTAAAGGTCGTCGCTCCCCTCAACCGGAGCGTCGATCGAGAGCGTGCGACGATCACGCTTCTGGGTCCGCCGACGACGGTATTCGCTGATCGCGACATTCATCGAAATGGTATGCAGCCAAGCCGCGAAGCGAACCTGCCCGTCAAACCCGGGCAGCCCCTTATGCACGCGCATAAAGACCTCCTGACTGAGGTCTTCAGCCAACGTTCGATCGCAGCGCAAAACGGAAACCATTACTCGCATTACCCGGTTCTGGAACATCTCAACGAGAGTCCGAAACGCGTCATGATCCCCCTGCTGCGCACGCAGCATGGGTTCACGTGCCGGATCCGGCTCCTCGGTATCACCGCCAGATTGCACCGTGCCAAGCTGAATGGGCTTTGGCGATACAGGCTGTGAACCCACCACCAGACGCGGTTGCGCTGGATCAGTTCCCTCGCTGAGCTTATTTTTCTCGGCGGCCACGATTGCTGCCACGATATCTGCCTTAGAGCCGCACCGCGACAAGGGGTTCAGTTCCTCGCGGGAAGTCTCCGCCCAAAAATCTCCGAGAGACCTACCGAAGTAGCTTCCTGGAGTGGACTAGCCGTTGCGGGCCAGCGGTTTGACGACGAGAATCAAGGCAACTTCCCACATGCCGCCCCCCAGCTCCTGATGGCAAAAAACCTCTTCACGTTCCCCTGCCCTTGCTGCGACAAAATGGTCGAGGTCAATACGCGCTCCGGTAAAGCCCGTGCGGTCCAAGCCGGTGAGCAGAAAGGTGGTCAGAGTCTCGATGACTTGCTCGACGCCCAAAAAGACCAATCCGATCGACTCGGAGACATGTTCCTGTCGGCCAAAGACAGCGAGAGCAAGCGCGAGAGTCAGTTCGAAAAGCAGTTACGACGAGCCAAAGAAGAGGCCAAAAAGGACCAAGACGACAAACCTCGCAACATCTTTGACCTCGACTAGATCGACAACGTTGCTAGCGACGAGCCAGGCAAACTAGCTGCCGAATCCGAACATGGTGCCGATCTGGTAGATGGCGACTGCGGCCAACCACGCTAGCACTGTCATGTAGGAGAACGTGAAGATCGGCCAACGCCACGAATGCGTCTCGCGCCTGATCGCAGCCAAGGTGGCAGCGCACTGACTGCAAAGCGCGAAGAACACCATCGCAGCCAAGGCAATCAAACCGTTCATTGTCGGCTTGCCGTCAGGCCCCTTGGCGTTGCGCAGAGCATCCTTGAGGCGCGGATCAGGATCATCCGCCGAAGCCTCCACTTCGCCCAGGCTATAAAGGGTGCCTAACGTTGGGATCACTAATTCTCGGGCGGGGAACGCTGCCAACACCCCAACGGTCATACGCCAATCAAACCCGGCTGGCTCGAACACCGGCTGCACAAAACGCCCCATCGAGGCGAGGTAGCTCTGCTCAAGATATGCCGCGGATTGCCGTGCATCCAACGCTGCCAACTGATCCTGCAGATCAGCTGGTGCAGCTTGCTCGACCGCCGCACGCTGAGAATCGTAAGAGGCACTAATCGTGGCCGGGCGCGGGAAGTATGCGAGCACCCAAACAATGATTGTCGAAGCAAAGATCACCGTGCCCGCAGTCACCAAAAAGCTCTTCACCGAGAACCAGGTGTGACGCCCGATCAACCGCAAGCGCGGTCGCTGGTAAACCGGCAACTCCATCGCCAGCATCGACACGCCGCCCTTAAGCACGGTTCGACGCAGGATCAGCGACACCAATATCGCCGTCACAATGCCCACCGCATACAAGACAAACAGCATCAAGCCAGCTTGGTATGCCGGGAAGAACGCAGCCAACAAGACCACGTAAACTGGCAACCGTGCCGAACACGACATCAACGGGGCCACAGTAATCGTCGCGAGACGATCACGCTCATCGCCAAGAATACGACTCGCTGCGATACCAGGAATCGCGCATGCAAAACTGCTTGCGAGCGGAATAAAGCTCTTGCCGGACAATCCGAATCGACGCAGCAAGCGATCGAGCAAGAACACCGCACGCGCCATGTAACCGGTCGCTTCGACACAGGTCACAAACGCAATCAACAACGCGATCTGCGGCACAAAAATCAGCGAAGAGCCGACCCCATTCACAACGCCATCGACGAGGAAGCTGCGCATGGCACCTTCAGCGATCACCGACTCGATGCCGCCCGATAAGAAACCCTGTGCATGCTCGATCCACCCCATGAACGGTTCAGCGACCGTGAACACGAGCTGGAACATCACCAATACCACTGCGACGAGCACCAGCGGCCCGAAGATCGGGTGCAGCAAGAAGCCGTCGAGCTTATCGGTCAGCGAGCGACTAACCGCACGCTTCGGAGTCACGCATGCAGCCGGCGATGCAGCCGGTTTGATTGCCTCGAGAGACGTCGTAGCCAGCTCGGTGCGCAAGGCGTCAACACCGGCACCATTCGCCCCGTCAACAACCAGAAGTGGCAAACCCAATGCGCGCTGCAGTTGATCAGCGTCAATGGGAAACCCTTCAACGGCAGCAACATCGACCTTAGTGACCGCAACAACGATGGGGACATCGAGGCCACGCAGTTGCTGCAGTAATCGCAACTCAACAGCGAGTTTGCCAGCATCCAGGACGAAGCAAATTAGATCGGGACGCGTAGCCGCGTCTTGCAGATGGTCGATGGCAACCTGCTCATCTCGGCTCTGCGGCGTCAGCGATGCGACACCGGGCAAGTCGACGATTTCGAGACTGCAATCACCGGACACACAGTTCGACTGGACACTCTCGACAGAGGTCCCTGGAAAGTTAACTGGCCGTTGCAAGCTGCCAGTCAAGTGCATCAACAGCGACGTCTTGCCGGCATTAGCTCGACCGAACAACGCAACTTTGCGTGTCACCTTGGGAGCGTTCGATGCAGGAGGCACTTGAGCCACGTCCGACGACATCTTAACGAACCTCAACAACACGGACACGCGCCGCTTCCGACCGACGCAACGCCAACCGGTAACCGTGCACCCGGAACAACATTGGGTCGCCAAACGGTGCCGATGCGATGTGCTCTACGACAGCTCCATCCCAAAGGCCAGACGCAGCCAACCGCTGACCGACGGCATCGCTGCCATCGATCCCAGTAACTTCAAACTGGACCCCAATACCGCTAACCGACTCCACAGCATCGAGGTGGCATTCACGGCGCGCATCTCCGCGCTCCAAAAATGCCTCAGAAGTATCTCGCTTGCCATATTGAGGCGAAGCCGGGCTGTCGGAAGTTGTCACGCTCACTTTGGGATCCATCAATGAGGCCGCACCCTTTCTTGAGAATGCGTCTCAAGTGCGATTGTGGCCCACGGCCTGCCGGAAAACAAGTAGGCGGCTTGGCAGCATGCCCCCACCGCACGCGACTCACATAGCATCGTTGCCACAGCGCCAAGAATGCCGACACTCGTGTGCGATGCAGCCGACCGCACATACGACCACTGTCAAAATCGCTGGCACCGAAGTCTCGTTTGAAACGGGCCGAATTGCCCGCCAGGCCTCCGGCGCCGTGCTCGCTCGCTGTGGCGACAACGTCGTCCTGGCGACCGTGACGGCAGCGGCGTCCCCCAAACCGGGCCAAGACTTCTTCCCACTAACGGTCGAATACCGAGAAAAGTGGGCCGGCGCCGGCAAAATCCCCGGCGCGTTCGGCAAGCGCGAAGGCCGCATCACCGAACACGAAGTCTTGGTCTGCCGGCTGATAGACCGCAGCGTGCGCTCACTGTTCCCCGAGCACTACAAGAACGAGGTTCAAATCCAAGTCCAGGTGCTCAGTTGCGAACCAGCGAGCGATCTAGAGAGCCTCTCTGTATTAGCAGCATGCTGTGCGCTGCACGTTAGCCCGCTACCTGTCACTGGCCCTATCGCCGGCCTACGCGTCTGGCGTATCGATGATTCCTGGCATGCATTTGTTGGCCGCGAGAAAGCGGAAACCGCCGACATCGAGTTTTCGGTTGCCGTCGGCCCGAATGGCCTAGTCATGCTCGAAGGCGGAGCCAAAGAATGCAGTGAGTCCGATGCAATTGCTGCGATCGGCCAAGCAACGGAATGGATTGAGCGCTGCCAAAAAGCATTCGATGAGCTTGCGGAGAGCACTGGACGCAGCAAATTCGAAGCACCACCGGCGCCCGAGCTGCCCGCACTACCAACTCCTATTCGCGAAGGCCTCAGAGAAGCACTCAACATCAAGGTCAAAGCCGAGCGACGAGCAGCAATCGCTGCGAGCGAAGGTCGCTGGCTCGAAACACTCGATCACGAAGCACACGATGCCGCCAAGCAAGCTCACGGAAACGCTGTATGGGAAGAGATGCGCGAGAATGTTCTCGCCACGGAAAGCCGTCTCGATGGCCGATCAAAAACTGAGATCCGGCCGATATGGAGCGAAGTGGGCTTACTGCCGCGAGCGCATGGCTCCTCGCTATTCACACGGGGAGAAACTCAGGCAATCGTAACCTGCACCCTAGGCAGCCCTGATGATGCATTACGACCGGGCAATCTGGCTGACGACACCAACAAGCACTCGTTTTTTCTACACTACAACTTCCCCCCCTACTCCGTTGGTGAGACCCGACCGCTACGCGGTCCTGGGCGACGTGAAATTGGCCACGGGGCACTAGCACGCCGTGGACTAACGCCGCTCATCCCGGCTAGCAGCAAGTATCCATTCACGATTCGGATCGAATCAGAGATCACCGAAAGCAACGGTAGCTCTTCCATGGCAACAGTGTGCGGCGGCTCACTCGCAATGATGCACGCAGGGGTACCGCTTCCACGGCCGGTTGCCGGCATCGCCATGGGGCTAATATCAGATGGTCAACGCCACGCAGTACTCAGTGACATTCTCGGGGATGAAGACCACCTCGGCGACATGGACTTCAAGGTCGTAGGCACCAGCAACGGCATCACCGCCATCCAGCTCGACAACAAGCTCGGTGGATTACCAGACGCAGTGCTCGAACAAGCGTTCTCACAGGCACGCGATGGCCGGCTGCATATTCTAGCTGAGATGCAGAAGACGCTAGACGAACCGGCTCAACCGTCGCGGTTCGTACCGCAGGCGTTCCAGGTCGCGATCATGCCCGATGCAGTTGGCTCACTAATCGGATCACGCGGCGCCAACATCAAAGCGATCACCGCAAGCACCGGAGCTCGCGTCAGCGTTGACGAAGACGGCTCGGTATTGATCTACGCCAACGATCAAACTAGCGCAGCCAAGGCAAAAGCCATGGTGCAACGCTCCGCTGGTGTATTGCATGTCGGCCGGTGTTACCGAGGCACGGTAACCGGCGTAAAAGACTTCGGCGCGTTCGTAAAGATCAACGCCGTAAACGAAGGGCTCGTGCCGACCGCGGAGCTAGCGAATGAGCACGTCACAAACGCCGCTGACATTGCACGTGAGGGCGAAGAGATGATCGTCACCGTACTGGGTGCCGATGATCGTGGCCGCCTTCGCTTGTCACGTCGCCGAGCCCTCGGGGTTGGCGAATCACAGATCGAGTTCTAGACGAATGTACAAATCTCTCCTGACGTTCCTGCTGCTGGCATCGAGCACCATCGCGCAAAGCCCGCAACCCAATCTATTATTCGTCATCACCGATGACCAACGCTTCGATCAAATGGCGTGCGCTGGCCATGAAGTGCTGCAAACGCCAGCCATGGATGCGCTAGCCAAGCGAGGCGTGCGATTCACGAACGCGTTCGTGACAACGGCAATATGCGCTGCCAGTCGCGCATCCATCATGACTGGTCGCCGTGAGGGTTCGCACAACTACACGTTCGGCAAACCACCAATGGGTAAATCGCTCGCCGACGACACCTACTTCAGCCAGCTAAAGAGCAAAGGCTACCGCACGGGATTCGTTGGCAAGTGGGGAGTGAAGTTTGAGAAGAAGGCGCTAGCCGGCGCCATTGACTACAGCCGCCGATCCGGCCATCCATACCGAAAGAAAGACGGCCGTCACCTGACCAACATCGTCGCCGACCAAGCGACCGAGTTCGTCGCGCAACAGTCAGCCAAACAACCGTTCTGCCTAACCGTGTCCTTCCATGCCCCGCATGCACAAGACGGACACAAAGATCAGTACATCCCACCACCGGAATTAGCATCGCTCTACGAACAGGCGAACGTTCCTGTCCCCCCAAATGCCATCAACGGCTTCGAGGTGCTCCCTGACTTCCTTAAGAAGTCGATGGGGCGAGCCCGCTGGGCATGGCGCTTCGACAGTCGCGAAAAGCAGATTCGCCGAACAAAGGACTACTGGAGCATGATCACCGGCGTCGACCGCGCCCTGCAACGCATCATCGCGTCGCTAGAGAAGCACGGCTTCGACGACAACACGGTTGTCATTTTCACCAGCGACAACGGCTACTTCTTGGGCGAACGTGGTCTGGCAGGGAAGTGGTTGATCTACGAAGAGTCGATCAGAATACCGCTCATCATTGTCGACCCTAAAGCCCCGAAAGAACGACACGGGACAACCAACGACGAGATGGTGCTCAACACCGACCTCACCCCAACTCTGCTGGCCATCGCCGGCATCACAGCTCCCAAAGGGTACGACGGCCGCAACCTGATGCCTCTGGTTGCTGGTGACTCGCCAGCGTGGCGATCCGACTTTCTCTATGAGCACCGCATGAACAACAAGACCATCCCCAAGAGCCAAGGGGTTCGGGGACACCGCTGGGTCTATGCGCGCTTCGACGAACAAGAGCCCGTTTACGAACAACTGTTCGACCTAAAGACCGACCCGCAACAACTACACAACCTAGCCAGGTCAAAACCCCACAGCGATGTACTGGAGTCCATGCGAGCACGATGCGATCAGCTGCTCCAGCAGTAGATCCCGACGGCGCTACTTTGCTGGTGATGGCCGCAATCACCTCCGTCGATCGGCGTCTAGCAACACAGCGCAAACACGATGAGTCAACGCTTGCTCTAGCCAACGGCTAGCTATTGATCACGCCCTTCGGCGCGTAGACCAATGCATCCGGCCGCGATTGCGCGACACGTCGCGCGGAGTCTGCCGGCAACAATCGGTAGACGTGCGTCCCAACTGGCCCCCCACGAACAACACACAGCTGACCAGCGCCAACTTCTTGCGCCTCACGCGGCGAGAGATCAAGCCACGGCAGCGAACCATCCCGCGCAGCGAAGTAGAACTTGACCGGGCCGGGGCCTGGTTTCTTCGCATCGGCGATCAACACATCAATCGCAACCTGCTCTTCACGCTGCTTGCGTTGCTTTTCGATCTCTTGCTGATCACGACGCGTCTCAGCAGCAGTCTGGGCCCGCATCTCGGCAACTTCCATCTTGCGGGATTGTTGCTCTTCCTCAATTTGCTCGCGGCCCTTTTCCTTGCGCTCGACCCGCTGCTTATGAGCAAGCTGCTTGGCCTGCTTATCAGACAGCAGCTTTGCCTTCTTGAGTTGGTCGCGCATATTCATACGCCCAACAATAGCCCGACTCGAATCAGCCGTCGACGAGGTCTGAGCGGGTATCGTCAAACTTGACGGCAATACCGACCTGACCAGCCCCCATATTCTCGATGCGGACGAGTTCTCCCTCGATGGTACCAGGACGGCCATCGATCTCGACGGTCACAGGAATCGAGGATTCACTGACGAAGAACACACCCTGGCCAGAGACGTTTTGACCCGAACCAACAATCGCGTCGCTGGATAAACGAATCGTGACGTTACTGTCGAAGCCTACTCGCTCAGCTTGCCGGTGAGTTACAGATTGCGGAATGGAGTCAGTCATTTGGATCCTCTGCAGTAAACATCGACCGTCTTCGTTCTGAGACTAAACCTCCGTCCAAACTCCATTACTGTTGTCCCTTGCACGAAAGCAGTTACGAACGTGAACCGGGCTACGCCGAGCGCTATCGAGACAAGCGGTTTCGCACCGGCTCAGGATCGGGCACCGACAAGCGCGAGCGAAAAGCAATCGCCAGCCTGCTGAGCATTACCGCCATTAGCAAGGGCACTTGGCTCGATGCTCCGTGTGGCGCTGGCCGCCTGTCGGACGAACTCCCAGGACCTACTGTGCTGGTCGATCGAGACCCAAACATGGTCGTGGCAGCCGGTGACGCCCGCCCACGAGCCTGCGCGAGCGTCCATAAACTGCCTTTTGGCGACGGCACATTTTCGGGTGCCCTATGCATGCGTCTACTGCAGCACATCGCAACACCGGCCGAGAGAATCACCATTCTGCGTGAGTTGGCACGAGTCACGAATGGCCCCATTGTCTTGTCATTCTTCGATTCACACAGCCTGCAACACGTACGCCGACGCCTGCGGCCGCTGCTCGGGAAGCGACGCTCCGGCCGATTCGCCGTATCCCGAAAGGACTTCCGACAAGAGCTCCGCGATGCCGGCCTCGAGGTCATCGCGATGCGATCCTTACTACGATTCGTCGGCGAGCAAACCCTCGTCCTGGTCAATCGTCGAAGGGCGCCAAACTAAGAACCGCTGGGTCGCAAACCAAACAATCGCGATGCTCCGAGCAGGTCCGATGCGACGTTCCTTTCGCACCATCGCACGGCCAGCCAACGCCCGGCTACCGCTTAGCAAAAACTTGCATAGCAAACTCGCGAAGCTCTTTCACTGCCAGGGGCACACCAAACAGCCACGGCTCCTGCCGGTCATGAAGCAGCGCCACATCAGCCTTGGACTTGCCCTGATCACGCAGTGCCTGCAAGTACTTGAGCGTACGGTTGACGACCGCAGAACCCGGATAACCAGCAAGAGACACATACCGCACAGGGAAGCTGCCTAGCTTGGTAAGCATGGAACTTGGCATCGCGCCACCACCGACAAAGACAACGCCACTGAGGTGTGGCTGAAACTTCGCGAACTGAATACCAACAACTGCCGCGGCTTCACGATCACAAACGAGCAACGGCTTCACCCCACCAGTTGGCAGAAGTTCGGGCAGCGCTTGAAGCGCGGCAAGCAACGCCTTGGCATACGGACGGCCACCGCCAGGCGAGTCCAAGGCTGCAACATGCCAGTTCTCATTGGCACGAAAGCCGGCCAATTCTTGCATCAACCAATTGGATTCGCGCATCACCGGAGCCGTCGGCCTTCGTGAGCCCGTATCGTAAGATGGCGCACCCGTCGCGAAGATCACCATCGGATGCGGTGCATCACCCTTCGCCATGCGCAACATACACGGCTGAAGGATGTCTCCCGCCGGCAATCCAGTTGCCACGTCGCCAGTCATCCCAGCCAACAGCGAACGTTTCGCTGCGAGGTTCGCCATAGCCGCTTCGAGCAACTCAAGATCACGCACAGCCTCGCTTCTTACAGCGAAGGCCTCGCCGCCATAAGCACGAGACACTTGTGCCGCAAAGCCATCGAGCAACGCCTTCGGCAACGGCTCGAGTTCCCCACGCGCCTTCATGGCATTGGTCACCGCCGCCTCAGCGCGCTGTTGATAACCGCGCAACACATAGAACGCCCACCTCAACTGAGGGTCTTGCTCACGCGGTTCCTTGCCATCGAACAACGCTCGCAATTCGACCTCATAAGCTCCATCCGGCAAATCAGCAGTTGGCGCACTAACAGAACACTGGGCAAGGCGCAGATCCGCGACCCTGCAGTTACGCTCGATCAGCTGCGACCAGATCTCTTCCCCAGCTGCATTGCTTATCGCCAGCTCAAACGTCATCGCACCAGGCGACGCCATCACGAATGGCAAGAAGACCGTAAAGTTAGCTAAGCGACAACTCGCATGTGACGCGATGGGATCGACGACTTCGGGCAACACATAGAGCCCCAGCGCTGAGCGCATCGAGAACGCATCGTCGGCCTCGACTCCGCGCAAAAACGCGAGAGCCTTAGCAACAGGCACGAACGGCTTGCCGAAGTCTGGCGCGACCAATATCTCGGCGACCTTGGCTACGTCCTCTTCAGAACGACCGCGCAACTCGTGGAAAACTTCGGCGCGACGATTCTCAAGATGAAGATAGCCCCAGCGCTCGCGATACACGGGACCTTGAGCGATGGCACTCAAAGGCACCATCGACATTGCAATCACAAGGCCCAGGCAAGAGCCCAAGACAGAGTTGCGGCGATGCATCATAGGAAACAAGAGTACCCTCTCGAACGTTCGGGGTAACGCGTGGACAGGAGCTAACTTCACTCCCCCGCCGCAAGCTAGGGCAGGTTCATCGTCTTGTGAGTCTGAGGCACCACGCGGACATCAAACTTGCGGCGGACAGCCATGGCGACAAAGCGCTCTAGATCACGCGCCGCGAGCGGCCGCTTCACGGCGCCAAATGGCGTCACCGGCTGCAACACCAACAGGATCTTGTCACGCACCGGCAGCAAGTTCTCCAAGGCTTGCTCTAACGCCGGATCTTGCACCCGATCGGTCAGCACAATCTTGACGTCGACCGACGCGCCACGACGCAGCGCGATCTCGCAGCATTTGACGTGCAACGTCCCATAGTCGGCCCCCGGCATCAGCAGCAACTTCTTGTGCTGCGGCTTATCGAGAGTCTCGGGCAATTTGTAGTCGGCGCTGAGATGGTCCACCTGATTGATGCAACTAGCCAGTGCATCCGGATCGATCGCTGCGGTCTCGAGATGCATCCGCATGCCCTCATCACGCACGGCTTTGCCGAACTGCTGCACAAACTCAGGAAAGACCAGTGGCTCCCCCCCAGTCACACTGACGCGAGGCTGCTTAAGCCCGGGCATCGCAGCCTGACTCACTTGTCGGCTCAACTCCGCGGCACGACTCGCGCGCACCGGATTGGGTTCTTGCTGTGTGCGCACGCCAAAGTTCACCGGCGCAGTTGCTGCAGCTTCATAGCTATTCGGCGTGTCACAGTAATGACATCGAAGCGGACAAGTCGCCGTTCGCAGGAACGTCATCGGAGCACCGACGAAACGGCCCTCACCCTGAATCGAGTGAAAGATCTCAATCAGCGGAGCGCGTGCTTCTTTCGCCTCGCGCTCATCCTGAGCCTTCCTCGACTTAAGATCCGTTAGTGCGCGCCGCAAGTCCATGGCGTTGCCAGCCTAGCCCGAATACCGATCGGCGAGGTCATTCAACACCGTGATGCCGGCCGCGAGGTCTTCATCACTTGCTGCAAACGACAACCGGAAGTGCGTGTCGTGCGCCGAGAATGCCTTACCTGGCACAATCAGAACCTTCTGCTCGATGGCGGCTTCGATGAACACATCGCTCGCTATCTGCACACCGTTCTTATCGCGGGGCAAACGCGGGAAGGCATAGAAGGCACCTTCGGGCTTCGAAAGCGCATAACTCGGATGCAAATCGCGCACGAGCATGTCGCGCTTTTGGCGGTATTGCTCACGGTACGGCGACAAGTCGATGTTCGGCATCGCTTTCAGCAACGCGTGCTGGAACGGTGCTGGCGCACACACAAATGAGAACTGCTGCAGGGTCTTGAGCGCATCGAGCACGTTGCTCGGACCAGTCGCGTAGCCCATGCGCCAACCCGGCACGCCATAGCTCTTGCTAAAGCCACCGAGCTGAATGCAACGATCCGTGTATTCAACTGGCGAGGCGTAGTCGTCCGAGTAGCAGAAGAGATCATAGATCTCATCGCTGACAACATAGGCACCGACACGTTCGGCTGCCTTGCAGACACCCTGGATCTCGGCACGCGAGAGCATTCCACCAGTTGGATTGCTCGGCGAGTTGACGAAGACAATCTTGGTCTTGTCGGTCACCAGACGATCAATTTCATCGGTGTCGATCGCGAAGCGATCACCGTCCTTAGCCGGGTAGGTGTTGTAGTACTTAACCGTCGCCCCGCAGAGATTCGCCAAGTGGCGATACATGACGAAGTAGGGATCCGGCAGCAGGATCTCATCACCGGGATCAAGCAGGCTCAAGAACGTCAGCATCAAGCCACCGGAGACACCACTTGTCAGCAAGCAGGTTTCGGGTCGCTTGCCGAGCCGCTTCTCGACGTCGTCCAGCACAACATCATTCAGGTCGGGGAGACCCTGCGTCATCGTGTAACGGTTGAAACCGTCACGCATGGCGTCGCACGCAGCATCGATCAACTCCTTGGGAGGATCGTAGTGCGCTTGCCCAATCGAAAGATTGATCGGGTCTTTCATCGTCGCCATCAATTCGAAGATGCGACGAATGCCACTCGGCTCAATGCCGCGCACCCGACTAGACAGACCAATTTCTTCAGAGGCCACGGATACCCAAGACGTTTAAGATAAGAAGGCTAAGAAACTTGGGACGCTGAAGGAGCGCTCTCATCGCGCGCCCAGTTGCGGACGCTGCGAGAAAGCTGGCACGCGGCCTACTTGTCCTTCTTCTCGTCGTCGTCCTTCTTCTTCTTCTTCTTCTTGGTGACGACCTTGAACTTGGTGCGCACCTTCGGGAGACCAGTGACGCCCTCTTCGGGGGTCCAGCGGCCATCCTTCTTCAGAGCGGCGAGGCGCTCGACGCGGGTCCAGACGTTGCGTTGGCCGGAACCCGTTCCGGAGGCCTTCAGACTGCTGTGGATAGACATCGGATAAGTACGTTCTACAGATTCAGATTCGGTATCAGCTGCCTGCGCGAACACAAGGCAGTCGAACTGCCTGGCAACGGAAAATGAGGGCGAGCAGCCTAGTGGAAAGGGAGTGGCCTCGGCTAGCTCGATTAGGACTTTCTGGCCGGATAAAGGCTTTATGAGCTAACCGGCCCCCTACAGGCCAACTCACTCATTCGGGATTTCGACCCGACTAGGCCATCCTGCGGGCGTTTTGGAGTCCGCCTTACGGATGCTACAAAACATCTCATCCGGGACGTCAGCCGGCAGCCCTGCCAGCAGCTGACGGGTCTTCTCGGCCTCAGCTTCTCCATCGAAGTAGACGGCCACAACCCAAAGCGTGCCATTATCTTGCAGCCACGGGTACGGGCGGACCTTGGCCAGACCTTGCGTCTTCAGATACTTGCTGAGGCTTTGCGCTAAGACCTTGGCCTCGGCAGCTGGCACACGAGGATATGCGGACACAATGAACGCCTCCCCTGCCATCGGCCGCGTTTCGATCTCGTCGACAAAGGATGGCGAGCGACCTGACGCCCGCAGCGGGTTGGCCCCCTCAACATTCTCACCGAAGCCGCCGCCAATCGCGAAGCCACCGCCGAACGCGAGCAGAACGGCAACGCCGAACACCAGCATAGGTACCGTTTGTTCGCGACGCTCACGACGACGGCGCTTGGTCTTGCGACCCAACATCGAGTCGATAAAGCCTACCAACTTACCGGTAAGGCCTCGATTGCGACTAGAACGAGATTTACTGCTCGAACCGAGCAACATTGCGATATCGCTTGTCTTACGCGCCACGACAACTCCCTGTCTCTAACTAAGAGACCGCCTCTGACTAGGAGGCACCCCTCACTAGGAGAGGCTGCGACCTGACCAAAGCTCACCGCCGAAGCAACGAACTCGGACCAAGACGCGGACCAGCAGACTGAAGAATCCCCCGACTACTTGGGGGCTGACCGTTCACCAAGATTGACCTAACCATGGTGGACCGCAACGTAGCGTTCGAAAGGCGCTCGCGCAACGGACGGTCGAGGTAGTCGCACGGGAATCTGCGCAACTTCAGCCGACTCAGCTGCCAGCAAGAGCCTTGAGAACTTCCAACACCCTCGGATCAGCATCCTCAGATGGCTTCTTCAGGTATTCGATCGCGACCCCGCGGGCCGCGTCCTCCTTGCCTTGGCGCTGCAGCGTCATGGCTAGCAAATAAGACTGACGACTCGCATCGACATCGTTCTTTAGCTGCCAAGCCACCGCCTTGCGGCAGAGGTCTTCAAGCTCCAATAAATCGACATTGTCCCGCGCCTGCAGGGCCGTCGCCAACAACCACGCGGCCCAGTGCATCTCGGGGTCGATCTTCAGGCAGCGACGGAAATCAGCGATTGCCCCGTCGATGTCGCCTTTCTTCGAGCGCTTCAAACCACGGCCCTCAAGCCGAGTCCAAGCAAGCTTGAGCTGCCGCTCGACTGCTTCCTTGTCAAACTCCGGCGGCGCGACCTCAAGGCAACGCATCCACGCATCCGTGCAGGCCTCCTCGTTCTGCTTGAAGAGTTGCGCGAAACCGAGCGCCGCCAAACTTCGCGTCAATTGCTTACGGGCATCCTCAAATGTAGGCAGTAACTCGACCGCAACCTCGAGGTGACGAACCGCCGTCGCAAATTTCTTCTCCTCGTGCGCCAATCGACCAAGCACAAGGTGCGCCTTGGTCTCATCGGCGTTGTAGCGCAGCGCATCGTCCACCAACTTGCGAACGGTGCCGCGTTGCGACTGGTCGGACAGCAACGTGTAGGCACGACCGATCAACAAGTTGGCCAAGATCTTGCCGGAGTCTTTGTCATCGGGCTCGAGCTGCAGATACGCCGACATGTAACGTTCGGCATCCTCGAGTCGGTTGAGGCCGACAAGGGACAATGCCAACTCCTGCAGCAAGCGTGGGTCGCTGCGATGCTGCCAACCTTCCTGCGCATATTTAAGCGCAGCCGAATACATGCTCTTTTCCCGCAACATGCGGGCGGCAGACAGCCAGCCAGTCACAGCACTAGGCCGCAACTCGGTTGCCTTTTTAAAACAACGCAGCGCCGCAGTCGTCTTGTCGCGAGCCTGATTCCACAACGCCTGCGACAACCAAAGACCGTGATGCTGGTCATGCAACTTGAGCGCCGCGGCCAACACCTCATCGACCGCGAGGCCACGCGGATCATCCTTAGCAAGACGTGGCGTATTGCCCGCCTTGGCTAATTCCATCAACTCATCGCGCAACCCCGCAAGATCGCGCATCGCTTGGAAAGCGATCACATCAGGGGACTCTGGTGCCTGCGCCTTGACCGCCGCGAGAACCTCATCCGCCGCCGATTCATTCCCGCTCAACTGCAGTGGTTCAAACGAGTCGATCCGAACTTGCAATAGATCATTCGATGCGAGCGCAACACGCGGCGCAGCCATCTCACGAGCGAGCTGCGCTTTTGCCGCTGCAACCGCCGCCATCGCATTCGCCGCTGCGTCCTTATAATCAGCACGACCCATCTGCAGAGGCAGCAGCTTGCGGCGCGCTCGCAATTCATGGATCGGATAACGCGCCGCCGCGATCGCCGCATGCAAGTGACGTTCGTAATCCTCTACAGGCAAGTCGTGGCGACCGATGACGGCCGCATTCCAAATTGCAACCGCGTGATTGTAGTGCGCTACAGCATTGTCTTCGTCAACGGCGAGGCTTGACTGCCACAGAGCCGCTTCATCTTTAAAGTCGTGCGCACGACCCCCGCCAAGCCAAACAAGTGGCAAGACCAATGCCGCTGCCAGCCACGGTCCACGACGGTGCACTCGCGCCGCCATCGCAACGACCGCTAAAGCCAAGCCGGGAATGGCGAGATAAAGATACCTGTCGGCAGCAGCGATCGAGGACGCCGGGTAGGCCGTGTTAAACGGCAGCAAGGCCACCACAAAGGTGAGCAGGCCGGCGGCAATAACACGCGTCGAACGCATCCACCAGAATGCCACGCCGCACACGACAAACGCACTAATCGCAAGAACACCAGCCAACCACTGTTCGCGGAACACCGCGAGCGTTGCCACTTCCGGGTAGAGAACATTGAGGTCGGTCGGCCAGACCGCGGCGCACAAGTAATGCCAAAACGCTCCGGGAACTTGCAGCAATCGCTCAGTCGCGTCTGCTGCTACCAACGTGCCTTGCGCCGCGGCAACACTCTGATGGTAAAGCGCGATAGGAATCGTCACGGCAAACAAAACAGCCGGGGCAAACCATCTTGCGCGCGGACCTTGACTCCACATCACGACACCAACAGACAACAACGGCAAGACCACAGACGTCGCGTTGCTAAACATCGCCGCCGCCGCGAACACTGCCAACAACGCAGCGCGCCACAATGACGAAGCATGCGCAAAGCGCACCGTTTGATAGAGAGCAGCGAACGTGAACAAACCCGACAGCAAATACTTCCGACTACTCACCCATGCGACGGACTCGCACAAGCTCGGGTGCACAACAAACAGTGCCGCAGCGATGTGGGCCACAGTTCGCGATACACCGAGTTGCAACAGCAAACGCGCCAACATCACTCCAGCGAGGCCGTGCAACAAGAGCGCATGCAAGTGTGGCAAAGCCGAAGAACCGCCTCCAAGTTTGTAGTCAAACCACAGCGACAAGTGAGCGACCGGCAAGTAAGCGTTCGCAATCGACTGCGTCGCAACGGTCGCGAAGCCATCGACGAACTCGGGATTATCCGGCCCGAAGAAGAACGCGTCGTCGAACATCAATAGTTCGGCACCAAGCGCCGCCGGCAGATACACCAGCATCGCAAGCCCAAGCATGATGGCAAAGCTCTGCCACTGCGGAGACTCGGTTGGGGCAACCGGTGCGAACTGCTTCATCTGCAAATCGTGAACGGACTGAATCATTGGGAAAGCAGCTACATGCCACGCCGCAAAGGTAACGACTCAGCTCGGGCTAAGCCTTCGACACGGTTACCACTGGAGGTGCAGCGAACAAACCGGGCGGAGTAGCATCGCAGGCAGCGCGCAATGCCGCAACAACCGCCAAGAAGTGGGCCTCGTCCATGGCAGCTATTCCGCAGAGATTCCAGGGAACCTGCGACCGACTGGCCATCGAATTGGCCCCAGCTGCAGGCGCGCAGGTATCTGGGCTCGCTGCCAACGCAAGCTTGCCTCGCCCACTCCATTCCAACGGACATCCGACAACGATCCATCGTTCGTTCGTCGTTCGCTTGTCTTCCGCGCGCGAAGCGGCAAGCTGATGTGGTGCATTCCGCAAGGCACCTACACTCAGAAGCGCATGACGTTGCACAATCGCTGCGACGGCGTGGTCGCGAAGTCTGGCCACTCATTCGCCGCAACGCCGACCTCGGCCAGGTGGTCTCGGTGCATCGCGACCTTCCAGACATTCGCACGGAGACCGCGCGATGGCGCGCCGGCGAGCCGATCTTCTTACCAGCGATCCTCGGCGATGCGACAGAGCGCTTCGCCCCGCAAATTGAAGAAACGCTACGCATGTTCGATCGCTTGCGCGCGGATGGCGAACTGCTGCCGGAGATCGACACACGACTCCAAGACGATCAAAACTTCCGCTACGCCGGCAGCACGGTCGATCAGGAAGATCCACGAGAAGTCGAACGACTATTCGTCGATGCGGAAATCGCAGGGGAAGTAGTTGCCGAGGACCTATGGGCCAAACTCGCCTGGATCACGGCAGAAGACCCGAGCGACGAGTCCCTGCGCATCCGCTTCTCGAACGGCTTGGACCAACTAGAAGAATGGATGCTGACCAGCGACCAGACGGCAAGCTGGGTGGATCAATTCGCGCAACGCACATTCCCCGAATGCAACGCAGTATTACTGTGCAAACCGCTGCGAGAACGCCTGGATCGGCTAATAGAACGCCCCCACCGCCTCTCCGAACGAATCATCTATAGCAATGCCCCGAATGGTGGCGCGATCTTCCACCACGATGCTGAGCCGGGACAACTCGGTGTGGTCTTCACGCAACTAGAAGGGCGCACCGCATGGTTCTCACTCGGCAAACGGCGCCTCGCGAAACTGCTGGTGCAATCAGGGCTGCGCAACGAGCACCGGGCGATGACCGCACTCGATGCAGCTGATGACCAAGGCCTGCTCGAACTTCTGAACCGCGACGCAGACTTCGCCGCACTACTGGCCGCCCACGGCGCACTTTTTTTACTGCAAGCTGGCGACAGTATATTACTGCCTACTGCAAGTTTTACGGACACGGCTTGGCACAGCGTCCTTGCCGTTGGCGAGCAGCCGAGCCTGGCACATTCTTACGGCATCTTTGGCCGGGCCGATGATTATCAGCTCGACGGAGACCCTTGGCTATCGCGCTAGCAATAGACCAAGAACTGCTTGATACGTGGCCTCATGGCCACTCTGCGACTACAACGTCCATTGATGGCTGAATCCGGCAATTCCATGCGCGACCTCGAACGGCATCTTGAGCAGTGGCTAGTAGCTTACGGTTCGGATTTAGCCATTCCGGCGGGCACGGCAATTCCGCGGGCAGCCGAGCAAGCGGAAATTGCGCCCTCTAGCGCCCCCGAGAGACCAGTAGAGATTCCCAGTCTCCCGCCGGCTCAAGCAGCCGCGACTACCCCGCGCCCGCAAAGCAACAAACAGGTCGAAGAGAAGGCCGAAACCCATCAATCGCCTACAGTTACAGCGCTACGAGCACTGCGAAGTGAGGTCCAGACGTGCACCAAGTGCAAACTGCACAGCGGACGACAGAACGCGGTCTTTGGCGAGGGTGACCCGACTGCCCGAGTCATGTTCATCGGAGAAGCCCCCGGAACGAGTGATGACGAATCCGGCCGCCCCTTCGTTGGCCCGGCAGGACAACTGCTCGACCGTATCCTCGAAGCAGCAATGGGCTTACAGCGATCAGAGGTCTTCATCGCCAACCTCAACAAATGCTGGCCGCCAGGCAATCGCGCCCCCGAAGCCGACGAAGTCGCCGCCTGCCTGCCCTATCTTGAGCAGCAAGTGCAACTTGTACAACCAGAAGTGCTGGTTTGCCTTGGCCGTACAGCGGCCCAGAACCTGCTCGGATCGACCGAATCGCTTGCGGTCATGCGCAGCAAAGACCAGTCCTACAACGGAGTTCCGGTCATCGTCACCTGGCACCCGGCCTACCTTCTGCGCGAGCCAGCGAAGAAGCGCGAGACGTGGGAAGACATCAAGCGAATCAATAAGCTACTCGGTCGGCCGGAAGTCCCAGCGCCCAAACGCTGAAGTATCTAGGGCATCTGTTTACACAAAGTCGTGGGGAAGGGTTTGTTGCAACCTTGACCCCCCTCGTTATCACCGATAGGGTCCCGCGTCCCTCAATCCTCTTTGCGTCCCGAGGAGGCCAGGGCTCACCCGGAGAAACGGGCGCTGTTTATCTCTCTCCTTCCTGTGGCATGCAGGACGGGAAGCAACAAACAGCGCACGCCAATTCGAGTGAGAGCTCTTTGTGATGTTGGTTTGGAAGGTTCTCTGCACGTGATAGAGAAACGCTCCATGTCTCCCTAACAGCACTACCCAGCCCCCTCTCCTATCGTTCGCCACCTTTGCAGGCATTCAGCATGATTAAGGTTCAGACCCTGCGCTTGCGCGGCTTCTGCGCGTCCTCTTTGCTCGCCGCGACGTCCCTTCTGGCTTTGGCCAGTTGCTCGGGAACGTCGACGGACTTCTTAGATGTCCAAGCCGGATCTTCCGACGGCACCCCGCTGACCAAGTCGATTGTTCTTGTCGACGACGTCACGAATGCTGCTCCCTCTTCTTCTTCTCCGACTAAGGACTCCGCGACTCAAGGGCAAGACCCGCAAGGTCGCGCAGCCATCGTCAAGAAGGCTCTGGAAAACGCACGTCGATCACTCGGCCTGCGGTTGTTCGAAGATGCTCGTAATGAAGCGGCCTACGCTCTTGAGCTCGACACGAACAACACGGAAGCGCGTGACATCTTGCGTCGCTGCCGCCAGATCCTCGGTGAAGAAACGATGCCAGCTGGCAATTCGTTTGAACAACTGTTGATCACCACGCGTGTTGCCCAAGAGCGCGAGCGCGCTCTGGTCAACAACGACCTGGCACTCGGTCGCGCCGAGATGGACCTCGGCGAATATGGCCGCGCCATCGATCGCTTCGAGCGCGCGACGACCGCCCTGAACTTCTCGACGTTCGTGCAGCCAAATGATCCGCTGCGCACCGAGACTGAGCTTCTGCTCAAGCAAGCTCAGGACGCCCAGCGCAACGCCCAACGCACCCAACTAGAAAGCGCCAAGGCTGGCTCCGAAGCCGAACTGGCACGCATTGCTCGCGATCGCGACATTGCTCGCGAGTTGAGTGTCGAGCGCCTGCTGGAAGCCGCGAACGTCAAGTTCCAGAACGGTGAGTTCGCCGACTCGGTCGACCTAGTCGATCAAAGCCTGCGCATCGACCCGATCAACCCAACGGCAACAGCACTGCGCGATCTCGCTGACCGCGCCCGCCACAATGCCACCATGGACATCAATCGGGAGCGCTGGCGCACCCAATGGAACAAGACGTTCCGGGAACTGCAGCACAGCACCGTGCCGCAAACCGAGACGGTCGTGTTTGACCCAGCCCGCTGGTCCATGGTCAGCAAGCGCCAACCAGCCAGCTACACGCAGGCAGACGAACTGGAATCGCCGGCCAACCAGGCGATTCAGAAGTTGCTCGAAGAGACAGTCCTTGAGCACAACTTCGCTAGCGCAACGGTTCAAGACTGGGCCAACTACTACGCACAGGTAACCGGCGCGACGTTCTTCGTCGCACAAGATGTCAAAGACCTCGACGCCGAGTCCACCACGCTTAACGAGTTCCGCCTAGCGCGCCGCTCGGTCGCCGATGCGCTCAAGGCCATCAACTCGCAGACCGGCGTTGCCTACAAGATCCAAGACGGCTTGGTGCAACTGGTCACGCCTGAGAACGCCATCGGCAAGCTGACGCTTCACCCCTTCAACGTGACCGAGCTGGTCACGGGTGTGGAAGGCAAGCCAGGACCCGACCTGCGCCTCAAGGTGCCGGGCGATGACAACCCGCTGTTCCCGGAAGTCGACGAAGACCCGATGCCTTCCGTGGTCGACGACTCTCGCCTGCAGGAAATCATCACGTCGTCTATCGCGACGGAAAAGTGGGACGGCGCGCCGTTCACGATGAGCTACCAGCAAGGCGTGCTCTTCGTCCGCGCGGACAACGAGACGATTAAGCAAGTCGGCGACTTGATCAACGAACTGCGCCGCCACGTCGGCATCCAGATCGATATCGAATCGCGCTTCCTCAGTGTTGAGGACAGCTTCCTCGAAGACGTCGGCATCGACCTCCGCGGTCTGGGCAACCAGAGCGCGCAAGGCCTCGCCGGTCGCGGCCTCGAAAAGAAAGGCGATCGCGCCAACGCTGGCTTTGACGACTTCGGCCCCCGCCAGCAGCAAAACGCTGCCGTCCCGGGCACTGTCGGAACCGGCACCGAGCCGGGCATCTTCTTCAACGATGGCGAAGACGGCGACGCGATGGCTCGCGTTGAGAACCTCTTCAGCTCGACGCTGGGCGGCCGCAACAACGGCCTCACCAACGCCGGCGGCTTCTCACTGCAATACGCCTTCCTCGATGACACGGAAGTCGAAGTTGTTCTGCGCGCCGTGAGCAAGCAAGAGCGCTCGGAGCAAATCGAAGCTCCGCGTTTGTTGGTCTACAACAACACGCGCGCATCGATGCACTTCCTGCGCAACATCAGCTACATCCGCGACTTCGAAGTCGAAATCGCGCAGGCAGCAGCCGTGGCCAACCCGGTCATCGGCACGGTGCATGACGGCGTCGCCCTCGATGTTCGTCCAGTTGTCGACAGCGACCTGCGATTCATCACGATGGAGCTTCGCCCCACCGTCATGGCGCTGCAGTTGCCAATCCCGACCTTCACAACGACGCTCGGTGTCGGCCAGCCGATCTCGATCCAGTTGCCGCAAGTCACGCTGCAACGCGTTCGCACGACGGTCACGATGCCAGATGGCGGCACGATGATGCTGGGCGGCATGCGCCTCGTTGAGCGTCAAAACCTACGCTCGACGGTCCCGCTTCTCGGCAGCCTGCCGGGCTTGAGCTGGCTCTTCAGCCGGAACGGCACCTCGGTCCAGAACCGCAAGATGCTCATCCTCATCCGCAGCAAGATTGTGCTGATGGAAGAGCTCGAGCCGGATCCCAAGACGCTGCCGATCGACGACATGATCTCGATGCGCTAGCACTTGCGCCCTCAGCAAGGCGCTTTAGGGCGCCAAGCACCAAGAAACGGCCGGCTTTTAGCCGGCCGTTTTTGGTTTTGGCCGGGCCACCGACTGGCGGTTTGCCCTGGCCCAATTCCCCCACTGGTCAAAGCGCAACGAGGAACAATCGCCCCTCCAGCCCCATCACACTGCCACAAGCCGCTCTCAACAAAGGTCCTGCGTAATAGCTCAACACCGAAAAATGCCCTCCCGCCGCACGCGAAAGGAACAAACCATTCGCGGAGCAACGCACGCGCAACTTGGATCACATGAACCGGTCGCTATACTCCTGCGTTCGACCCCCTAAACGGTGTGCGGTTATGTTCCCAAAACCCGTGCACCGTCGAGACTTCTGCACCGCCTCCCCTCGTCGGTGCCCCCGTCCACTATCCATATTCGGTTCTGCATTGTTTTGCGGTTCTTCCATCGGAGTCCGTCTGTGATCAGCCTTCCCGTGCGCCTAAATGGCGTCAAGTTTGCAGCCATCGCGCTAGCCCTCGGTTCGTTCTCATCAACCCTGTTTGCGCAGGACTTGGTTCGCGAAATCAACTTCGTCCGGGCCCTAGCCAAGGAGATGAGATTCATCGAATTGGCGAAATCGGAGGCCGACCGCCTGGCCACTGCCTTCCGAGGTGCCGGCGATCAAGATCGCATTGCGCAACTAGATGTCGAAGTGTCCTACTACGGCGCACGCTCGCGTAGTGACCGCGCCTTGCAGCGCAAGTTGTTCAAAGAGACAGTTGAGAAGTCACAAGAACTGATCGACCGCTCGAGCGACAGCGACGTCAAGCTGCAAGCCCAACAGACTCTTGCCAACGCATCGCAAGACTTCGGTCAATTCTTGATCGAAGAGCTAGAGATCGCGCGCGACCAAACGCCAGCTGCGGTTCCCGAACTGCAGAAGGAAACCATCGACGTGCTGAAGGCTGGTCAATCAGCCTGTGCTGCCGTCATGGCGTCGCTGGCAGATCAGCGCGAGACTCCGCAAAAGAACATCGAACACGGTCTGATGTGGATGAAGGGCGCCGTTCTTAAGCGCGAACAAGCCAAAGCCGACAAAGAAAACCGCAGCGTCCTCGTCGATCGCGCCATTGAAGACCTCGAAGAGATGGTCCTCGACTACGGCGAAGAGTCAGCGCTCGGACTGCGCGGCCTCTTTGAGATCGCACAGTGCTACGAAGTGAAGAGCGAGATGGACGAAGCCATCTCGTGGTACACCGACACCATTGATTCCATCACGTTATCGCTAGATGCCGACATCGCTGGCCAGATTGATCTGAGTGGCGACATGCAGGGCTTCCTGTTCGGCATGATGCAAGAGGTCTACGTCCGCGCAGGCGAGACAATGGCTCGCGAAGGTGCTGCTGGGACCGACAAGCTGTTTGCCGACTTCCGCGCCAACATGCTCAAGTTCGGTGAAGAGAACCTGACTGTCTTCGAAATCGTAAGTGACAGTTTCGGTCACCTGATGCTACTCGCCGAAGCCCGCTACAAGGCCGAATCCGGCGATCCAGCGAAGGTTCAAGAAGCGCTCGCGATGACGCAGCGCATCAACGACAAGCACCCATCGGACTACGTGGGCGTACGCGCCAAAGCAGTCCTGAGCGACATCCTCTCGGTGCAGAAGGGCCTCGTGTCCGGCACCCTGCTATTCGAAGTCGGCAAGGGCGACCTGCAGAAGAAGAAGTACGAACCTGCTATTCAAAACCTGCGGTCGGCCATCGGCTCGATGACGGACGAAGAGAACAAAACGCTCGGCCTCGACGCACACCGCATGCTCGGAGATGCCTACCGTCGCACAAGCCGCAGCCTCGAAGCGGTCATCGCGCTCAGCACTGGCCTGGACAAGTTTGGCAAGAAGGGGGATGACTCCGATCCAATGGCCTCGCTAAGCAGCGACGTTGCCGACACGCTCGATCGTGCCGTCTCGTCACATAAGCGCTTGGTCAAGAATGACCCATTCTTCAACAAGTTCTGGGATGACGCGGTGCAACTTGCCGCAGTCTACAGTCTCGGCGGTGCCGACAAACTCGCTCGCAAGACCGGCAACGCACTCTTCAACAACAAGGAGTTCGCCAAAGCCGCCGCGGAACTCGCCAAGGTTAGCAAGGAATACGTCTACTACGAGCAAGCCCGCGTTCGCATGGCTCGCGCGCAAATGTCGATGGGCGATTTCGCAGCTTCACGAAAGACGATCGCCGAATACCGCAAGCACGTATCGGACACGACTCTTGGTGCACGCGACAACAACAAGCTGACCGTGCGCAAAGCCGCACTCGCCGCAGCGGCCTACAACGAGGTCCAAATGGCGTACTTCGAAGCCCGCGGCAATTCGGCCTTCAAGCTCGAACGAAACCTTGAGAACTACGCATCCGCTACGAAGACCGTCGAGGCCTTCATCAGCAACTACGCTACCGAGGGCGCAGTCTACATCCCGGGTGTGCTTGCCTACCTCGGCCGCCTATACGTCGACACGGGTGCACTGACCAAGGCTGAACAATCCTACAACCAGCTCAAGGTCAAAGACCCAGCTCGCGCTTCCCGACTCGCCAGCGAGATCTTCCAGGAGTATCAAAACTTGGTGAAGAGTCAGATCGCCGAAGTGGAAAAGGCCATCACTGCAGGCAAGACCGACAACGAGTTAACGAAAGCCAAGGGTGAGGTCACCAACGCTCGCGAGCGACTAACCGCACTTGGCACCGACTACATCAACGGTTCGCCCAAACCACAGCTAGCCATCCTAGTTGCGACGATGACGAACTGGGCTGAGCTCAAGAAATGGGAGAACGTTGATAAAGTTGCCAAGAAGACGCTCGCGCTCTACGGCGACATCGAAGAAGCAGCAAGCAAGCGCGTCGTAGACCAACTGGTCCGCCCCATGGTTGGTGAAGCGCTGCTGCAGCAACGCCGCTTCCAAGAGGCCTACGACATGTTGGTTGCTGCCGAGAAAGCAAACCCAGCTCAATGGGATCTCAAGCGACAAATCGCGCGGGCGCTCGGCGGCTGGTTCGAGTTCTCCGAAACGGGTCAGTCAGTGCGCGTGCCAGGTCTTGACCGCCCAATCGAGGCCTACATGAAGTATTATGGCCACCCAACCGAGTCCTACCGCGTCTGGGCCACTCGTCCTGATGTGAAGAAGTACAGCCTCGACTGGTACGAGTTCATGTGGGAGTCATACTGGTTTGCCAAGCAAGCCGGCGCTAAGGACTCGAAGTTCAAGGACACGTCAGCGAAGTTCTTCCGCCTCGCGAAGAGCACAAACGAGTTCGCCTCCCTGAAGCAGCATGGCATCAAGGGTGAACTACTTCACCGCTACTTCCGGTCAAACCGCTAGTTCACCACCCGTAACCAACACCCTTCGATTCGACTACGATGCGCATCTTCACTCTGTTGTTACCGGTGGCTTTCCTGCTGCCGACCGCCTCCGCCCAAAAGATCAACGACGTCATCCTCAAGAGGGATGGCTCCCGCGTTCGCGGCCTCGAGATCACTGAGTTCTTATTCAGTGGTGTTCGTGGCAAACGCGGCGATGACCCATTCGAAGCTCCCGCACACCACGTGATGGATATTGAATGGAGCGACGTTCCAGAGGAGTTCCTCTCAGGCAAGGCCGCAATGAACCGTGGCGACTTCCAAGCTGCAGCTCAACTATTTGGCGCGGTCACCAGCGCTCGCCCGCTGGTGAAAGCCGACGCCGAGTTCTTCAAGATCAAGTCTGCTGTAGCTTCCATCGGCAGCGACAGGGCCGCCGCGGCCACCGCAGCCGAGCACGCCAAAAGCTGGCTCAGTGCCAACGCCAACCACTGGCGTACGCCCGAAGCGCTGCTACTGGCCGGTCGCGCCGAACGCATGGCTGGCACAGCCGGCACCGCGACAACGACCCTCAAAGACCTTGAGGAACGCGCCATCACGGACGGGTTTGGTGGCATCTGGAGTGCCCGCGCCAAGTATGAACTCGCACTGACGCTGATCGCCGACGGCAAGGGCACACAAGCTCGCTCCCAGTTCAAATCGGCCGGCAATTCCGCCACCGACGCCCTCGCCACGGCTTCCGCCACGGACAAGAGCCTTTTGCAGTCGATCGCGACCCTGTCGCGAGTCGGCGAAGGCGAGACCTACCTACTCGACAAGGACTACAAGAAGGCCGAGTCGTTCTTCCGCCAACTCGCTGGCGCGAAAGACCCAGCACTGAAAGCTGCTGGCCGCGCCGGAGAAGGCGAGTCGATCTTCTTGTCCGCCGCAGCGGCAAAATCACATAACGACCTTCGCCGAGCACAACTTGTGCTAGCTACGGCAAGTGTGCTCGACTCGAGCAATGGCGAAGCCACCGCCAAAGCCAACTACTACCTCGGACGCTGCCTGATGCTCCTGGGCCCAGAAAAGGAGGGCGACTCGTTCAAACAACGCGCTCAGGCCTACTTCAAGATCGTCTACACGTCCTACCCGACGACCCGCTGGGCCGGCCTCGCCAAAGCCGAAGCCAATAAGTAGCCGTAATTTGGCCCCCTAGGGCACCCCATCTAACCAATTAATCACCGCCAAACCCGCTTTGGCAATCAGCGACCAACCTACACTTCTCACCTGAAGTGCAGATTGTTTGCGCCGGGGGCTTTCCAGACCCGGCGCTGTCGCGCAAACTCCCGTCCCCCCTCTTTTTCGATCCCATTCGAAAACGTCCCTCTCCCACCCTGCTCTCAGGGTCGCAGTTCCCATGATCTTCAAGCACGTGCCTTTCGTTCGCGTCCTCGCTGTTTCCGCACCACTAGTCCTCGCAACCTCCCTCTTCGCTCAAGGCGAAGGGGAAGAAGCACAGCCAAGCTTCCTCGCAGAAGTCTTCGACTACGATAAGGCTGGCCCTATTGGCTACCTCATCATGCTGATGTCGGTTGTCGCCGTAGCGCTGATCATCGAGAACTTCATGACGATCAAGCGCGAGAAGCTCTCGCCGCCAGATCTTCTCGACGAGCTCGAGGCACTGTTCGACGGCGAGAACTTCCAAGACGCAGTCGAACTCTGCGAGCAAGAGAAGAACTACCTGACGAACGTTGTCGGCGCTGGCCTCTCCAAGCTCGGCCACTCGTTCGAAACCATGCAGACTTCGCTCCGTGAGATGCAGACCGAGGAGTCGGTCAAGCTCTTCCAGAAGATCGGCTGGTTGTCGCTGATCTCGGCTATCGCGCCGATGATGGGTCTGTTTGGAACAGTGACGGGTATGTTCGTCACCTTCGGCAAGATCGCGTCGTCCGGCGGCAACGTCTCGCCGTCCGTGCTGGCAGGCGGTATTAAGATGGCACTGATCACGACGATGCTCGGCCTGTCGGTCGCCATCCCAGTGGGCATCGCCTTCTTCACGTTGCGTAACCGCGTCATCAGGACGTCGACGGAGATCAACGCGATCACCGAAGACCTCTTCGAGCGCTTCCGCGCCAAGTAATCCCGATAGGGCTGATCCAGTAGGCGAGAACCCACGTTCTCAACTGACTGGGCCCCATCCCGCTAGTGTCGCGGCAACGCGGCACGCAACCGGAGATATTGCTACGTGAACGTCGAACGCATAGTTCAGGAAGACATCGAAATGGACATGACGCCCATGATCGATTGCGTCTTCCTATTGATGATCTTCTTCGTGTTGGTCATCGACCTAAGCCAAAAGAATCTCGAGGACCTGATCCTGCCACGCGCAGAGTTCATGGAACCCGATGAATCCCCACCGGAAGGTCGACCAATCATCAACATCTTGCAGAACGGGACGGTCATCTATGGTGGCGAGGTCTACTTTGACCCGACCGAAGACGGCAAGAACTACAAGAAGATCGCGGACCTCCTGCTCAACATCCGGCGCGATGGCATTGCGAAGGAAACCCTGCACCTGGTCGACAAGGACATCGGCGGCGCAACCGCCAAAGTCATTGACGACCCGATCCTCATCCGCGCAGACAAGTGGACCGAATGGCACTTTGTCGGCGAGGTGATGAAGCAGTGCAGCCAGCCGCAAATTGCATTTTGGAAGGTGCAACTCGCGCTGTCTGACCAGGACAAAGAAACCAACGTTAAGAACGCGAGTATCAAATGAGTGCCATCGACGACGCCCAGGAAGAAGCGAAATCAGACATGACGCCGATGATCGACGTCGTGTTCTTGATGATCATCTTCTTCATCTGCATCGAGTTTAAGGTGTTGGAATCGAAGCTCGACGCGTTCCTGCCAACCGACAAGGGTAGCCAATCCACGGTTGTCGAGCCGGAAGAGCAGCTATCGATCAAGATCCACGTCCAGAGCAAGGGCATCCCGACCTACAAGCTGGGCGGCCCAGGCGTGCTCAGCCCAGAAACGGAGCGCCCGTATCGCTTTATCCTCAAGGGCCACAAGGTGCGCTGGGAAATCGGTCCGAAGCCTGTCGGAAGTCTCGCCGCCGTCAAGGCCGAGCTCGACCGCATTGCTGGCCTTCCGGCCAGCATGATCCCTGACAAGAAGACCGGCGGTAAGAAGCTGATGTCTTGTGTCATTGAGGCCTACCCGGGCACCTACTACGAAGACGTCGCCAAGACCAACGACGCCGCCAATGCTGCTGGCTTCAAGGAAGTCAACTTCGGTGGCGGTCTCGGCGAAGCCAAAAAGTAGCTGACCGGCCAACAAGCCGCGGGAACAACGATCCCACGGCTCCCCCAGCAGGCTCGCACCTTCGGGTGCGGGCCTGTTTCGGTTTTGCAGGCCCATTCGCCTCCCGAACGGGGCTCCGTGGACCGGAAATCAGGCAATTACGCGGGACCTGACCGAGATCAATCTTCGGCGCCAGCGCAAGCCCCCCAAGCACGCCGGCGACGCAAAAGCACCGCCAGCCCAAATCCAGCTGAAAACGAATGTTGCTAGCACGGACCTAACCCGAAAAACCGCTGGAACGACCTCGCACACCCAGCTACATTTCTGGCACTTGCGACCGGTTCTCCCCCGTGTTGGTCTGTCGCAAGGACGTCCGTATCGTCGACGCAAGTCCCTTTCGATAGGTCGCATGTGAAATGTCCCCTCCACATGCGGCGATGTCTAGGCATCGTGTTCGTTCACCAATCGCTTGTCGCCGACACCGCTAACGAGTCCCACGCCTGTGTGGCTCAATTGCATTCTGCTTACGCACCGAGCGTGAAACGATGGCACTCGAACATCCGCGCCTTCTTGCTGCTTCGCTGACCGCTGCCCTAATCGGCACGTCATGCTCTATTCCCACCGATCCTTCCTGCCCCCCGGAAGGACCGAACGGCAGCACTTCGAATAGCGATGCTTCGCCAGTCGGCGGCAGCCCCATGACTGGTGGAGCATCTTCTTCCAACCAAGACCCCCAGGGCCAAGGCACAGTCGCAGACCAGCGACGCGTAGCCTTGGTTGAGCACTGGCTTGAGAATGCTCGCAAGCTTCGCACTCGTGGCGAACTCGAAGCGGCGCAACTCGAACTGCTCAAGGCCAAAGACATGGCGCCGCGCAACGAAAACGTTCGCGCGCAACTGTCTGCGGTCCAAGCGGAGCTTGGCCTTCCTACTGGTGTGCAAAAGGACTTCGGCGACGAAGTCATGCGCCTCCAGCGTATCTCCGAAGAACGCGCTCGCGCGACCGTGCAGAACCAACTGCAAACGGCGCAACAGCACATGTCGGACAAGAACTACGCTGGCGCCATCGACGAGCTTCGTCGCGCGGCACTCGGTATCGAGATCAAAAACGATATCGACTGGATGGGCTTGCCCGCCAAGGTTCAGACCGCCAAGGATGAGGCTGAGCGCCTCTACGACAACCAAGAGCGCGAGAGCCAAGCATCGAAAAACGCCCAGCTCGCTGACCAACTTCGTCGCGAATACGAGCGCAACCAAGCCCAGAAGCGCGCTCGCGTAGACGGCTTGATCAAGCGTTCGCAGGTCGCCTTCGAAGCCCAGCAGTTCGAGCGTTCGCAGGACCACGCGCAACGCGCCCTGGACCTCGACCCCGCGAGCCAACTGGCCTATGACATGCTCAACGCCGCCACCAAGGCAGCGCGCAGCTCGGCCGACGACACCTACTGGAAGGCACGCGCGCTGGAGATCCGCAAGGTTCTCGAAGCACACGAAGAGCTGAAGACGCCACAAACTGAGACCCTAGTCATGGATCAAGAGATCTGGGCAAGGGCCAGTGGCCGCGTCAACCGCACTGTTGGCCCCAAGGTGATGAGCCCAGAAGATGCGGCACTGACCCAGCAGGTCGAGACCGTTGGCGTGGGTCGCCTGACCTACACCGAAGAGACTGGCGCCTACCTCGACGTCATCAAGAACCTGAGCCTGCTAACCGGTGTCCCGATCATCACGACGCCTGAAGCACGGACGATCATCGATGACGAAAGCCTCACGGTTGTCATTGAGCTCGCTGCGTCGATGACGCTGAAGGACTTCCTGAACCACATGGTCAGCCACAGCGAGAACCTCGCCTGGACGATCAACAATGGTGTTGTGGTCTTGGGTGACAAGTCACAAGCCGCTGGCACGCTGGTTACGGACCTCTACTCGGTCAAGGACCTGATCTTCAAGCAGACTCAGTTCCTGCCGCCAGCGATTCGCGACATCCCCAGCGAAGACGAAGGTGATGTCCCGCGTACCGGCGGTGAAGGCGACGATCCAATTGCCGGCATCGAGCTCGCCGACCTAGTCACGACGCTGCAAGACGCAACCGGTCCCGACTACTGGGCCACCGATGGCGTTGAGATGAACCAAGAGGACTCGGGTCTCCTGTCCGTCAAGGCCAGCCCCGAGATGCACGAGAAGCTTCACAAGGTCCTCAACGACATGCGTCGCTTCCAGACGCCAATCGTGACGATCGATTCGAAGTTCCTGACGATCTCCCGCAACTTCCTGCAAGAGATCGGCATCGACATCCGCGGCCTGGGTGGCTCGGGCGCCAAGGGCGACACGGTTTCCCTCGACGACGTAACCAACGGCCTCGTCAACAACGCATCGCGCGGCATTGACAACGGCGGCACTGGTGACCCGGCAGCCAACCCGTTGGCTGGCGCGTTCTTCAACGACGGCAGCGATGGCGACATCCGCGCTCGTTCGGAAAACTACTTCCTGAATGACCTGGGCAAGGTTCTCAGCCCTTCTGGCGGTCTCACCGCTGGCTGGACTCTGATCGACGACACCCAGCTCAACCTGATCCTGCGCGCTGTCGAAAAGCGCCAAGACGGGGAAGTCGTCAACAGCCAGATCTTGTCGGTTGTCAACCGTGGTCGCGGCCACGTTGCAGTCATCAACCAGACGGCCTACATCCGTGACTTCGATGTCGAAGTTGCCCAGGCAGCCTTCATCGCCGACCCGAAGGTCGACGTCATCCAGGATGGCATCGTGCTCGACGTGCAACCAGTCATCATGAATGACCGGAAGTACATCGTGCTCAACCTCAACCCGACGGTTGCCGAGCTGCAACGCCCGATCCCGACCTTCACAACGTCGCTCGCCGGCTCCACTCTCCCAGTCACGGTCCAATTGCCGGTCCTGACGGTGACGAACTTCTCGACGACGGTTCGCGTTCCGGACGGCGGCACGGTGCTGCTAGGCGGCCTCCGCCAAGTCCTGACTCGTGAGCGCCGCGCCGAGATCCCCCTCTTGTCGCGCTTGCCGCTGATCTCATTCCTGTTCAAGCAGGAGGGCTCGGCTGACGAGAACCGCAGCCTGATGGTCATGGTTCGCGCCCAAATCACCGACGTGGTCGGCCAGACAGGCAACTAAGCCTCCAACGGGCGCTCCATTAGCGCCAAGTTGATCGAATGAAACGAGCCGCCTAGTGCGGCTCGTTTCGATTTTGCACTGCGTTCGAGAGACTGCGCGACGGCAAGAGCGCACCCCGAACTCCGGCCTCAGCTTTGCTGGCTTGTTTCGGGACGGTTCCAGACACCCCCTCTTGCCGCCAACCTCAGGATAGCCGACAACTAGAATCGTCCTTTGGCCCACCTCCTCGTAAAAAGGCGCGTAACTCCATGAGCAAGCAACTCGACGCCATCTTCTTCGACATCGACGACACGCTGTTCTCAACCACCGTGTTCGCCGACAAGGCTCGCCGCAATGCCGTGGACGCAATGATTCGGGCCGGCCTTCGCGCGGACCGTCGCGATGCCATGCGAGAACTCGAAGACGTCATCGCCGAGTTCTCATCCAACTATGGCGGCCACTTCGACAAAGTCCTCGACCGGCTAGGGCCCGATTCCCACCAAGGTAACAACCGCGCGGTCATCGTCGCTGCCGGCGTTGTCGGCTACCACGGAACGAAAGAGAGCGACCTAAAGGTCTACGACGACGTCTACAGCACGCTCCAATGGCTCTCGAGCAAGGAACTGACCCGCGGCATCATCTCAGCCGGCTTCACGATCAAGCAAGCCGAGAAGCTTGTGCGCCTTGATGTGCTCGAGTTCGTCACTCCGAGCGCGGTGTTCTTCACGGATCAAGTCGGGTTCAGTAAGCCGAACCCCAAGCTCTACCGCCGTGTCCTCGAAACGCTCGATCTCAATCCCGAGCGCTGCCTCTACGTCGGAGACAACCCCACTCACGACATCGACCCCACCAACATCGATGGCTGGACGACTGCAAGGATCCGCCGCAGCGGTCGCTACGCACACGTCGACGGCAAGACCGAAGCGGATTACGAAATCCGCGACTTCCTAGAACTTCGCCGCATCCTAGAGACTGACTTCAACGTCTAGTCAGCGCCAGCAACAAAAGCCACATCTAGCGGCCTCCAAAGCAGCACCAGCGGCGAACCTTTAGCCGCTACTTGAGCTGCTCCCAGAAGTCTTCAGGCATGTCATGCGCAATCTTCAGTGCGCCATTGCTGCCTCCATAGATCGGCTCTTCGATTCGGATCACCTTGCCGCTACCGAGACGCTCCTGCATAGCCTTCTCAACTGCGGAATCTAGGCCCTTCACCATCGAGCCACCACCAGCAAGCAATACACGATCCTTCAGCTTCGCTTGGAACTCCGGGTCAAACGTCGACACAAGCTTCTTAATGCCTTCGAGGATCGGCTCAATCAGGATTGAGCATGCCGTGCGCAGCTGGTCGGTTAAGTCAAAGGGCGTCGGCTTACCGTCAACGGGCAAATCAACCACAATGCGCTCGGCGATGTCACCGACATAGCCATGGCGCTCCTTGATCCCCTTGATCATCTGCACAGTGAACTGAGCGCCGGGACAAGTCGCCTCGATCTGCTTAGCAAGCTCCACGTCAACCGCATCACCGGCGACATCAAACATCACCTGGTCGGTTTCCTCCGGCATCGTGCCGTGCATCCGGCAAAGGTCCGTCGTGCCGGCACCGATATCGATGACAAGCACGTCTTCAAGCCACTCCAGGCCATAAGCAACTGCAAATGGCTCACTGCATAGCATGACCGAATCAACATGCTCGCGTGCAGCATCGATGATGGCTTCACGGTTATGGATCGAGGCCTCAGCTGGTGCACCGATCACGCAGTAAACGAGCTCGTCAGCACGCGGCTTCGCGAGACGGATGGCTTCACCGATCAAGTCACGAGCCGCCTTGAGGTTGGCTTCGGCTTCGGCTTTGGCATCCTCGCCAGCCTTGATCACGCCCTTCTCAAGCGGCTTGTAGACCTTCAGCGACAAGCGCTTGTCGATGGCTTCCTTGCCATAAAGAACGTCCTTCTTCAGAAGCTTCAGGCTAACAACGTCCTTGGGGTAACCGACGATCGAATACACCGTCTCCCTCACACCGTTGCTCGCTGACACTGATGTGCGCGAAGTGCCAAGGTCCATACCAATATATAGAACACCGTGGTCCTTCTTGACCTCAGCGTTGTCCTCACTCGTCTCGTTCGTATCAGTCATCGTTTCTTATTCCCTAGGCCAACAGCCTTATTCCGCTGGAGTATGTCTCAAGCAACCTAACCACGTTTCTGCAGTTTCAAGTTCGCCTGAAAGATGTCCGCCATCAAATCTCGCTTCTTACCTGCATGAGAATCAGTCTCATCCAGACCTTGTACGTCACGGTAGATCGACGAGATCCCGTCATCAACGGACTTCATTGCCGACACATTGCTCAACCGCTTCTCCGTTGAGGACAATGTTTCATTGAGTTTCTTGATGCGACGCTGAAGGTTGCCAACTTCGCGATCCTTAAGAGCCTTACGGGCAGCCTCCGCTTCTTCGCGCTCACCTGAGACCACGTCCATGACGAGCTCCATCAGGCGTCCCTCGATTGCACCTGTCGATACGTCACCGGCCTCGACTAACGAGCTAACGACTGCCGCGACCTTCTTGGCAATTAGCTCATTCTCGCCGTCGTAACGCGTCGCCAGTTCGATC
>Ga0315331_10000216_pt1 | contig 36896 bp, 35 predicted proteins | sample M160m34915metaG_FD_203456 | JGI IMG/M metagenome (GOLD analysis project Ga0315331, IMG submission 203456) | Ammonia-oxidizing marine archaeal communities from Monterey Bay, California, United States - M1 60m 34915 | ecosystem: Environmental > Aquatic > Marine > Intertidal zone | place: USA...
CGACGTCAACTTCAACAACACGCCGATCTACTCCCCGGCCTCCCGTGGCAGCACCAAGAAAATTCGCTACTACGTCGACATGCAATGGGATTCGAACGGCATTGGCGACATCGCGCGCAAAGCTGGCCTAAAGAAGGTCTACTACGCCGACCGCACAGTACTCAGCATCGCGGGCGTGTGGACCCAGGTTTTCGTAACGGTCTACGGCGAGTAACTCGCACACGAGGAACATGTCAATCACCGAGGGCGACACCAATGGATTTGCCTTCGACGAGTTCTTTGACAGCGACTACCTCGACTTCTACGCCGCCGAACTAAACGACGAGACCAACGACAACGAAGCGCACACGATCGCCGAGTTGCTGCAACTACATCCCGGCCTGAAGATTCTCGACCTGCCCTGCGGACACGGACGGATTGCTCGACGGCTGGCAGCCATGGGAGCAGCGGTCACCGGGATTGATCGCAGCGAACTATTCCTCAACAAGGCGCGAAGTGAAGCCGCGCAGCATGGCATAGAAGTCGACTACCGAACCGGCGACATGCGAACCCTCGCATTCGACAGCGAGTTCGATGTAGTCCTGAACTGGTTCACATCGTTCGGCTACGAAGACGACAACACACTTCGTTCACTGCTCAAGCGCATGCACCGAGCACTAGCGCCCGGTGGCCGACTACTGCTCGAGACAATCAACCTGCATCAGCAGAACCTGCACTCACACGAGACGTTTCACACGAAAGAGCTCGTCACCGAGGAAGGCACGCACTTCCTGATCGATCGATCCTACTACGACCCGCACGACGGACGAATCCACGCCCGCCGATCTATCACGCGCAGCGGCAAGCCGACACGCATGATCCCGTGGCAACTGCGCATCTTCCCACTGACAGAACTGAAGAGCTGGCTTCACGACGCTGGCTTCACAAACGTGCAAGCCTTCGGGCCCGACAGCGAAGTGTTCCGATGTGACAGCGAACGCTTAATCGTCGTTGCACAACGCCAATAGCAGGCGATGACCTCTACGCACGCCCTGCGGACAAGGTCGCGGCTACTGGAGCGACTCACCCTCCGACCCAAATCGTCCCGGCAAGGCTTTGCCGAAGACTACTCTGCGTCTTCAGCGTCTCCGTCTAAGACCACTCCGTCAGCAAACCAATCAGGTTGCCGATCAGCAGTGTTCGCGAGCACAGGCCGACCATCCTTAATCGTCATGACAACCGGGTTACCACCAAATGAGTAACCAAGCCCCTGCCAACTAGGGATATCCAACACGCATAGATCCGCACGTTTCCCTGGGTGCAATGTGCCGACCTCGTGGTCCATCTGCAGCGAGAATGCCGGATTGATTGTCGTTGCCGTAATGCACTCTTCCGGGCTCATCTTCATCTGCGTACACGCAATCGTGTGAATCAAGGTCATCGATTGCGTGTGGGAAGAACCCGGATTGAAATCCGTGGCCAAAGCAACCGCGCAACCCGCTTCGATCATCTTGCGCGCTGGCGCGTAGCCAGGCTTAGCCAAGAAGAAGATCGTGCCCGGCAGCAACACGCCCACCGTGTCACTCTTAGCTAGGGCAACAATACCATCGTCCGAAATCTGACCGAGGTGATCAACAGAATCGGCACCAAGCGCAACCGCCATCTCAGTGCCTCCCATTGGATTGATCTCGTCGGCGTGCACACGCAATCGCATACCAGCATCCAACGCCGCCTTCAGCACACGCTCGCTTTGCTCGCGCGTGAATACACCTGGCTCCGCAAAGACATCGCAGTAATCCGACACTGACGCAACAGCTGGGATCATCTCCTCACAGACGATGCGCACGTACTCGTCACGATTGTCTCGGTATTCCGGTGGGAACTCATGCGCACCGAGGAACGTGCGTTTCAGACCGAGGGGCACAACCGCAGCCGCTTGCGACAACGCCTCCATACTCTTTTGCTCAGCCTCAAGCGACAGGCCATAGCCACCCTTCGCTTCAATCGTCGTCGTTCCATGCTCAAGAAACTGCCACAGGTGCCGCTCAGTCGTCTCGACAAGATGATCGAGTGATGCCTCACGCACTGCCTGCATCGAGCTCAAGATCCCGCCACCTGCTTTTGCGATTTCCATGTAGTCCGCCCCCGCGCACCGCATGTGAAACTCACGCTCACGCGTCTTGGCAAAGACCGGATGCGTATGACAATCGACAAACCCAGGCATCACGACAAACCCACTGAGATCAAGCTCTTCAGGCGCACTGTAGTCACGCACGATGTCGGCAGTGATGCCGACGGCCACGATGCGACCGTCCTTAACTGCGACGGCCCCATCCTCGATCACGCCCAATTTTTTCATCGCATCACCGCGACGCGGGCCGGTCGCTTCGCCATCGGTGAGCGTCACGAGTTCTCTGCAATGCACAAACAGACGGTCGACAGTCTCTTGCATACACTGAAGGATCTACCGTCGGCGGATGGTTGCAAGCCTCGATACCGTTAGCGGCATCCCCTTCGAACATTCCTGCTAAGTGCCCCCACAGCCAAGTCCGCCTGACTCCTCAGTTTCGGCAATGGCTTTGCTCGCATACTGCGGGCAAAACCTCACCACCCGAGTTTTCGAACCACTACGTCCTCATTACGAGCGATGCCTCACGCAACAGCCGAGGCCATCTCCTGCAATCGCGACTGACGATTGCCATGAACTGGCTTACTCGCAGCCAAAGTGGATACGCCCGACAATATGTCGCCAAGCCGCTCGTTGATTCGCTTGCGAGCACGGAACACAACCATCTTCAATGCCTCTGGCCGCATGCCGAGGATCTGCGCGATACCGGCGTAACGCATGCGGCGCACTTCAACCATCTGCAGGACGTAGCGTTCGCGGTCACTGAGCTGCTCAAAGGCGAGCAAGTAGGCATGTAGCACAAGACCGAAAGCCCTTGCGGTCACTCTGCACTCTTCGTTGTTCTCCGCCTCAAGGCTCGGTTCGCGCATCGACTTGTCAACTTGCTCCTGCATGACTTCGGGATCGCGCAGAACCGTGGCGAGATCTTGCTTGCTACGCCGGAGAAGCCTGCGAATCGCGTTATCAACAATGGTCGACGACCAAGCGGCAAACGCACCAGGCCGCGTAGCTAAGAAGCGATCGGGATACCGGTAGATATTGACGATCGTGTCCTGCCAGACCTCATTGGGATCCATCATCGCACCAAGTGATCGCAACCGAGAACGAACACGTGCGCGCAGTTGGGAACCCGCCCAACGAACAAGGCCATCGTAGGCATCAGGATCGCGGGTTTTTCGGAACGCATCCATCAACGCCGTCGCGAGTGCGGCGTCCGCCTTGGTTGGATCGGAACTTTCGAGCGGACCGTCACAACCGAGCCTCTCAAGAAGAGAGATTAGCTGTGTGCGGTTTCGCTCACGCTCAGAAAACGCTACTGAGCAACTAGCGACATGCGAGGGGTTGCAGGTCATGGCAAACGTCCCCATGCGAAGGGTGGGCCAAAGCGTCGCAAAAATGTCCCGGACCACTCCAGGGATGACCCTTAAGCGTTATCGCAAAGCAACTTGATATGTTTCCAAATCGACGGACACCATCAGAGGTATGGTTTCGCCGGATCGAACTTGAGCGGAGTCACGTGCGCTGCCGAACAAGGTTGAAGGCCACAGGTGATCAACACAACTTCGTTCAATCGCGCACAGAACCCGCTGGGGAAGCTCCCGTCGGCGCTAGCCATGGCTGGATTGCGGGAGCAACTCGAGCGTGTGATGCGTGAACAGGTAACTGGCACCGACGAACTCGTGGCGCTCTTTAAGATCGATCCACTTACGGCTGCACGGGGCCTGAGAGCGGCAAGTCCGGCCGTCTTCGACGAGACCAACGGACTACCGACCATACGCAGCATTGTCTGCAACCTTGGCCCGACACTCAGTCGGAAGCTCTACCGAATGCCCGCAGCGCATGTCGCAGAATGCGTGCACCTGAAGCAACTCTGGCACCACTCCATTGCCACGGCTCACGCCGCCGAACAACTGGCGATTCGCACCGGCCTCCTGAAACCTCAAGAAGCCTACCTTGTCGGACTTCTACACGACTTACCCGCGTGGCTACGACACCTCCATCAGATCGCATCGGGCCCTGAGTCCACCACATTCGAACCGTCAGAGTACATCCTCAATTGGCAGCTGCCGTCGCCAGTCGTATCGCTACTACTAGCGATAAACGCAGGCGACCAACCACAGTCAGCCGAGACGCCGGCTAACCCGGCAGAACTAATCCTAGCTGCGAAACGTATGGCAGACCTCGCAGGCTACAACGCTCCACAGTGTGATGCCGACGTGTCGCGGCAAGCAACGCTACAGCCCGATCAATCCGAACTAACTTCCGCAGCAGAACTCCGGCAAAAGGTGACGAGATCCCTACAAGCCTTCGGCTTTGATCAAGAATCGCATCAGAGCGATCTGGTCAGCCCCGAAGAAGATCCAAGCTCCGATGACACACAGAGCATCATCGAGCAAGTTGCCGTCAACATCCTTGGCCAGACACGGCCCGAGCGCTACCGCGAAATCATCACGCTGTTATCCGAGACGGCCTTGCGTTACGGCGACTACGACCGTGCCTTCTACGCTAAGTGGCATAACGAAACCGAAACCCTGACACTGCGTTCACACGTAGATGCATCCGCTCGACGCATGGTGCAATCGCGTCTGCAAGTATCCGCTGCAGAGGCCAAAACCCTGCGTAGCGCACAGATGACGCGAACCCCCAAGCAACTCGCATCGGGGGAGATCAACTCTAATAGTTTGCTCGGTCAACTCTCGACCGACGAACTGCTTGCCATCCCACTTAACTGCGATCTGGATACACCAGCATTCTTACTGCTCGATCGCTCGGTCACGCTAAAGCCGATCACGGCATCCTCGGACTTGCCGATGGCGACGATGCTCGGCATGACCGGGTCGTTACTGATTCAAAACTTGCTGCTTCGCCGGCGCGGCCAACGCGCTGACAAACTAGCCCTGACCGACCCGCTGACACGGCTATACAATCGACGCATGGGCATGCACGCCCTAGAACAAGCAGTCGCACGCACCAGTCGTAGCGGTCGCCCACTGACCATCTTGATGTGCGACTTAGACCACTTTAAGCGCCTCAATGACAATCTCGGCCACGTCTGTGGCGACGCAGCACTGCGCGCGACTGCCGAAGTGCTGCGCCACTCGGTGCGCAAAACCGACACGGTCTGTCGCTATGGCGGCGAAGAATTCCTGATCGTGCTGCCAGACACCACACCCGACGAAGCAACAGTTCTCGCGGCCAGGATGTTCACCGGCGTACAGGCGCGTGGCGATGAACTAGATCTGCCAATTACCGTTTCGATCGGCCTGACCAGCCACCGCAAAAACGACACCATGGAGTCCTTGCTGATCCGCGCCGACCAAGCGCTCTATGCAAGTAAAGGTCACGGCCGCAACCGCTTCTCCGCCGACATCGAGGATGATGATGACATGATCCCCGACGAGGCTCAAAACGCGGAATCCGTACCGCTCGTCAACGACCAGATGTCCTCCGACGCGAGCTCCTCGCAGCCAACAGACGGAAGCGACCCCAAATCGACCGAGACGTCTTCCCGCAGCGAAGATACGTCCGACGAAGATTACCGGACCGAGGAGGACCTCGATCCTCCGCAACCCAGCCAGCCCCGACCCGCTAACACTCAAACCACCATAGTGCCGAAGGATTCTTAGAGCCTCCGGACCATGAGGAAAGGCGTCCACATGACGCCATCCGAACGTATGCTGTTTGAACCAGTGCCAAGCACAACTTCAGATCTCGGCTCCGCAGCGGCACCAGCCGCTGACGGCTACGCCGAGGAACCCGAACCTCCGTCGTCGCGAGCTAGCGCCCCTCGGCATGCTCGCGATCATAACGACAAACGACGCGTCGCCGCGCTAGCTCTGCTACCGCTTACGCCAGTTGCTGTACCCGCGGGGAAAACAACAACCGAGATGGCAAGCGTAGGGATGCCAGGCATGGACACAGTCCTGCCAGACATCTGGGCTAGCGACCCGGTAGTGTTTTCGATCACGCTGCCATACGCGATCCTCGCGTTAGCTGCGGGCGTGCTAGGAAGCTATGGCGCAATCGCCGCAGCCAGCATGATCGGCTACTCGCCAACTCTGCTTGGCCAACTGCTAGACGACCGCAAGCACAAGGACGCCGAAGCTCTGCGCCAAGAGCTTGCGGCACGCGACCGGGAGTACTTCGTCGTTGCAATCATCCTCGCCGGTGCAGGCTGGGTGTTCGGCATGCTCGCGCTACGCGAAGCTGTCAATCCATCGTTCTACCCATGGGCTCTCGGGCTGTGGACAACGATCATGCTGTTCGGCACCGGTAGCTTGCCAGGCGCTCTCGCCGCTGCGCGCTCCGAAGCAACGCTCCTGGCACTACTGCCATTACTTCGCGCCAGCTGGTATGTGCTGCGCTGGCCACTGGTCAAGCCAATCTATGGCACAACCAATTTGGCGATGCGTGCGCTCCGCTTGCAACGAATCGAAACCGATGACCCCGCTGAATTACAAAAGCAGGTCATGGCCGCAGTCGCCGACAATGTAGACGAAGACGAACTGGTCGATTCAGAACGCACGTGGATCGGCAACATCCTCGCGCTCAAAGACCACCAAGTCTCCACAGTGATGACGCCGCGCCCAGACATCACGGCGCTGAGCGAGAATATGACGCTGCGTGAAGCGGTAGACCAAGCACTCGAACACGAGTTCTCGCGCTACCCGGTCTACCGTGAGCGCCTTGACGAAGTTATCGGCATCTTCTACGTCAAAGACGCATTGCGCATGATGCAGCAGAGCCCCGAAAAGCTCGCTGAAACCCCCATCAAGTCGCTGTTGCGCAGCCCAATGTTCGTGCCCGAGACAACGAGCGTGGCGCAGTTACTCAACCGCGTGCAAGCGGGCAATCAACACATGGCTATCGTGCTTGATGAATACGGCACTACGATTGGCCTAGCAACGGTTGAAGATCTGGTTGAAGAGATCGTTGGCGAGATCGAAGACGAATACGATCCACAGCCCGACGAGCAAACCGACGAGCAGATCCGCGTGGTCGAAGCCGGTCGCGTGCTGGAAATCCCCGCCCGCACATCCGTAACCGACATCAACAGACTATTGGGCTCACAACTTTCTGACGACGGTGACTGGGACACCGTTGCTGGACTCGTAATCGATTCCTGCAATCGCATTCCTGCAATCGGCGAGTCCATCACGGTCAACAACGTGGAGTTCGAAGTCTTGGATGGGGACGAACGACGAGTCCAGCGCATGCGCGTAACGGCCATCACCCCGCAGCACGCTGAGGGTTCGCGTTGACCACCACCGGCCGCGCGCCCAAGCAGCGCGCAGGCCGACAGACGACCGCTCAGGCGATCGTGCTGCGGCGGCGTGACTTCCGCGAATCCAGCAGGATCGTCACCTGCATAACCCGCGAACACGGAAAGATCACGAGCCTCGCCAAGGGCGCACATCGCCCGGACTCACCGCTACTCGGTCGCATCGATTTCCTAAACGAACTGACCGCATCATTTTCTGCTGACCGCGGCGGTCTGCGCATACTCACACGGGCCAAACTGTCTCGAGAACGCCGCGCACTACGCACGCCACAGCGCTTCCTCGCCGCCGGCCACATTGCCTGGCTTGTCGACGTCGCCAGCCTAGAAGGTCGCGCCGACCCAGAATTGTTCGACCTGCTGCTTGGCGGCCTCAACCTGCTAGAGCGCTGTCCGCCGGAGACGATTCCTCAAGTAGTGCTCGGATTAGAGTTACGCCACCTCCAGGCCGTCGGCGCCTTGCCAGCATTCGACTCCTGCGCCGAATGCGGCATTGCGCTCAGCGACCAAGTTTTTCGCCAGGAAGAGACCATGGGGCTCGCCTGCCGACAACACGCTGGCCTACCGCGACACCCCGTGCTCGGCTCAGCCATGCAATTACTGCGCACCTTACGAGCCACCAGCGGACGCGACTGGCCAAGCCTAAATGTAGGCTCTGAAACCAGGGCCGCCGCAACGTTAACCGCCCTCTGGCTGGCTGCCGCCGTCGAGCAGAGGTCCCCCTACCGCCGCCTAATCTTCTCAGCTAATTGAGCTAGCTGCGGACAGGACCTCTGCCGCCCAGCGCCAGCAGCTCGATCCGCCACGGAAGCAGCCTCAAACTCTGGAGACAAGGTTGCCGCCAACGCGTCCGTGCCCCAACATCAGCGCCAATGAACGGTCGCCGATTTGCTTGTTTCAGCCTGAGCGCCATGCTCGCGGGGACAGCCTGCACAACGACGAGCCTCCCGCTACCGAGCGCCCCGCAATTGATCGCTGCGGCCGAGCAACAACTCGAATCGGAACAGTTCGACCAGGCAATCGCGACACTTGATCCACTCATCGACTTTCAGTGTCCAAAACGGCTGCGCGACCAACGCGACCTCATCAAGGCCAAAGCCCTGCTCGGAATGGGGCAACCGTGGTACGCGTATCTCGAACTCGAAGAGTTCTCATTGCTCTACCCCCACAGCGACTTGCGCAGCCAAGTCGTCGACACCATCTGGAACGCGGGTAAATCGCTCGTCGACAGCGACGGAGGCTTCCTCTTCTTCTGGAACGACAAACGCGCTGGCCGCGTAGTCCTAGAACATCTGGTTACGCGTCACCCCGACACTCAACGGCTCGCCGATGCCTTGCGCATTCTCGGCGACATGGCATTTGATAACGCCAACTACGATCTCGCCCAAGAACGCTATCGCGACATCATCTACACCCGCCCCGACAGCGACTGGCGGTTCTACGCGCAATACCGCTTAGCGATGAGCATCGTCGCCAGCCTTCGCGGCCCCGATTACGATCTCAACCGCATGGAACTCGCGGTCGGACACCTGCGCGAATTCCTCAACAGTAAACCTGAAGGCCCACAGATGGTCGAGGCGGCCACCAAGGCATTGCTGATGATCAAGCAGTGGCAGGTCAAAAGGCACTTGGACATCGCCGACTTCTACCAAACGCTGAAGAATACCGAGGGCCAGCGCTACCACTTGCAACTGGCAACTCGTCCAGCCTTCGACCAAGTCCCGGGCTACGAGCAGGCTATGGAACGTCGCCAGAAATTCGAATCAGCCAACCCAGCTGCTGCAACAACCACCAGCCCACCAATGCCGACGGGAGGTCATCCGTAATGGTAGGCATGCACCGAAGCCTGGCATGGGCAACCTTGCTGACGACAACTCTGCTGAGCAGTTGCGGCTACACATTTGGCACCGGGCTGTCGGACTACGGCATTCACTCAGTTGCATTCCAAGTCGTAGGCAACCAGAGCTATCGCCAACGGCTCGAAGTCGAGATCAATCGCTTCCTGGCGCGCGAACTCCCCGTCACCACTGACCTCACGTTAGCTGACCGCAAATCCGCCGACGCAGTGCTACAAGTCGTACTTTCCGATGTACGAGAGCGCACGGTCGTGACCGGTCGCCCTACCGTTGGTGGCCCACCGGATCGCGCCTACTCGCGAGTCAGAGAGGGTGCGCTCGAAGGCTCCATCGTACTGCGATTAATCCGTCGAGACGGCTCAGTCCAACTAGAACGCAACCTGCTCGACCGCACTGAGTTTCGTGCGGCTATCGGTGAAAACTTAACGTCCGCACGCGCCGAGTTTGCTGAGGACATTGCTCGCAAGATCGCGCTCGCCCTCGAAAACGACTTCTGATCATGACCGATCCCCGCAAGGCCCTCTCCGAAACGTTTACCGCGGATCCGTTGGTAGGCGTAATTATGGGTTCGCGCAGTGACTGGGCGACCATGCAACACTGCGCCAACACGCTCAAGGAGTTGGGTGTCCCGCATGAAGTGCGCATCGTCTCCGCGCATCGCACGCCAGACTGGCTAATGGAATACGCAGGCAACGCAGAATCGCGTGGCTTGCAAGTATTGATTGCGGCCGCTGGTGGCGCAGCACACTTACCAGGCATGGCCGCGAGCAAGACCGTCTTGCCAGTACTCGGCGTGCCAATGGACGCGACCTGCATGAAAGGCATGGACGCACTACTATCAATTGTGCAGATGCCAGGTGGCGTACCTGTCGGAACCCTCGCGGTCGGCAAACCAGGAGCTATCAATGCAGCACTTCTCGCAACCTCAATACTCGGCGAGGCACACCCAGAGTTACGTGATGCCTTACGACAACGCCGCCAAGCGATGACCGATAAGGTGCTTGCCGACCGAGACCCGCGCGACCCCGAGCCTCCAACGAACACATGATCACCGCGGTGCTCGGAGGAGGCCAACTGGCCCGCATGCTAGCACTTGCTGGCGCCCCACTCGGACTGCGTACGCGATGTCTCGACCCATCGCCAAACGCCGTTGCCGGTCACGTCAGTGATTTGATCGTGGCCGAATACGACGATGCCGCCGCCCTAGGCCGCTTGGCTGACGGCGCTGATGTTTGCACCTTCGAGTTTGAAAATGTTCCGGTAGCGGCCACCGAATGGCTGACGAAACACGCGACCGTGCATCCACATCCGCGCGCACTCGGCATCGGCCAAGATCGCGTGCAAGAAAAGCGCCTATTCCAACGACTCGGCATCGGCGTCGCCAAATTCGAGGCAGCCACGACGCTCGACGAGCTGCGCCACGCAGTCGCCACTGTCGGCGCGCCCTGCATCATCAAGACACGCCGCCTCGGCTACGACGGCCGCGGCCAAGTACGTTTGCAGGCCGATGACAACCTCGCGCACGCAATCGACGCCGCTCACGCAACGCTGACCGAAAACTACCACGACGGGCTGATTGTCGAAGGCATGGTCCCATTCGACCGGGAGCTCTCGGTGATCGCGGTGCGCAGCAGCTCAGGAGAGATCGCCTGCTACCCGCTAGTCGAAAATGAGCACGAGGGCGGCATCCTGCGGCGCAGTCGAGCACCAGCACCCAACCTCTGCCCAGAAACCCAAGCAAAAGCAGCTCAGATCGCCACGACTCTGCTCACGGAACTCGACTACGTCGGCGTTCTCGCCATCGAGCTCTTTGATGTTGGCGGCGACCTACTCGCCAATGAGATGGCGCCGCGCGTGCATAACTCGGGCCATTGGACCATTGAAGGCTCAGTGTGTTCCCAGTTCGAAAATCATCTACGCGCCGTGCACGGCTTGCCGCTCGGCAGCACTGAAATGGCGCAAGGCGGCGTCGCGACGATGATCAACTTGATCGGCCAGATGCCCGATCGCAAGCAAGCGCTCTCACTTCCGGGCGTGCATGTGCACGACTACGGCAAGTCGGCACGGCCAAATCGCAAGCTCGGCCATGCAACGGTCGTCGGCCAGGACCGCGCCGAAGTCGACGCTCTCGCCAGTCGCATACTGAACTGAACTCAGAGCCGCATGCTGTGCGCAACGCGCACAACGCAATCCCAAGCAGCGGGTCCAAGTCGACCGCCCAGCGCTAGGCCCCGGGCGGTGAGCAGCTAGATCTTGCCTTTCTTGATCTTGCCTTTCTTGCCTTCGCTCAATTCGCGGATCTTCACTTTCTTGCCTTTACCCGCCGGCTTCTTGCTTCCAGGCTTCTTTGGCATCGCCACGACTTCGATCCAGCTGCGAATGATCTTCGGGCCGTTAGGCAACATGCCGTTGTTCGCGGACGAGCCCAACTTGGCGAGCGCCTTTAGAGTGGCCTGACCTTCGACGACCTCACCCCAAATGGTGTATTTGCCATCGAGCGAACGAGTCGGACCAAACGTCAGGAAGAACTGTGAGCCTTCACTGTTCGGGCGACCTGTGTTGGCTGTGCTCAAGATGCCAGCCTTGTCATGCTTACGGTTGCCCTTGAACTCACCAGCCATGAAATAGCCGGGGTTTCCACGGCCACTCCCGGTCGGACAGCCACCCTGGGCCATGAAACCAGGAATGATGCGGTGGAAGTTCAGACCATCGTAAAAGCCGAGTCGCGACAGGTAGATGCCACTCGAAACATGCATCGGCGCGGTGTCGGTGAAGTAGCGGATCTTCATCGACCCAACAGCCGTTTCCACGTGCCAAAAATATGCAGCGTCCTTAGAGAACGTCAACATCGGCGGCTTCGCCAAAGACGCACGCCAGCCCTGCTTCTTAGCGACCTTCTTCTTAGCAATATACGTATCGATCATCTTGATCGCGGCATCAGCTTTTGTCGCCTTCGAGTCGGTGATCTGGCCTTGAACCTTCGGCGCCTGCTTCTTGTCTTGAGCAGGCAGAACGGCAAGAGCCGCAAGCAGCGGCGCACAAACGAGAATCGTCAGGGTCTTCATGCTCGGAATCATATACACCCGCGACAACTTCGCGACCCCATGACGGCTGGATCCGGCTCCTTCGAGGCCAGATCAATGGATCGATTCACGCTGCACGGCAAATCGCCGCCAGCGCAACGAACAGAACATCAAGCCTAGACCGCCCCGCGACGGGGGTAATACCCGGAACTGGCCAGCTACTGGCCAGTCACACCAGGCTTCACCATCGACAGCGCCTGCGACGGCAACAACTGCTGGTCCTCGCATGGTAATCCATGCTCTAACCAGTGCAGGATGCGAGACACACGGTGGTAATACTGGTGGTGCTGCATGACCTCTGCGTGGCCATCGGCAGCAACACGCGCGCGCTCATCGACTTTAGGCAACCACTCAGCAATCTTCGCGAGCGCCTCGTCTTCATCGCGGTACCACAGCAGATGCTGACCGTCTTGGAAGACCTTCTCCAACTTCGGCACGTAATGCGTCAAATGGAACGCACCACAGGCCATCGTCAAGAACGTGCGATTACTGCAATAATACGCGTCTTCATTGACCTCATTGACGCCGAGAACAATCCGTGACGTAGCACACACCTTGGCATAGGAGCGGTTGTTGATCGGGCCGTTGATGCGCAAATGGGAATGCTGCGACTTCCAGCGGTCCCAGTGACGACCATAGACTTCGGTGTCAAAGCGACTTGCAATCTCAGCCAAGAATGAAGCGCGCTGACCGCGACGGCCAGGCCCACCAATGAAGGCAACATCACGCAACGGTTGTTGCGGTTCCATAGGGCGGTGATATCGCGGCGCGAAGCCGCTCATCAAAAACGCCATGTTGTCGAGGCCATGCTCGCGCAACCAAGGAAAACGCGCTGGGTTGCTCATGCAAACCAAGTCGGCCTGCCGGAAGTAATCGATAACCGATGCATCCAACTGCTCTAGGGCCTCTTCGCACCAAACCACAATGCGCGCATCGTGTCGGAACTCAGATGCCAGCACCTGCGGCAGATCCCGGAAGAACACGAAGATTGTGTCGGGCTTATAGCTCTTAAAGTCAGCCGCCAAGATCTTGTTGGCAATCTGATCACCAAACCATCGCCGCCATTTGACTCGATTGCGCCACCGCACTTCGACGCCATGACGCCGTAAAGAATCAACAAGCGCGCCGGTGCAACGCGTGCGCGACATGCTCTTGCCGAGGAACAACACACGCCGCACAGGACCTAGTCGAGACAAACCATCGAGTCGACCTCTGGAGCTACTCGTTGGATTCAGATCGCCGGGGGCTTCGGCAGCGAGAGGCTCTGACGAACTAGGTTCGCCCCGAGACCGGCCCTTGCCTCCGGCTTGCGGACGGCGCTGCTCATCAGGTTTGTCGTTAGTCACTGATCTGCCTGGCTTAACAGGTACAAATATGCAGTTTCAACTTTCCAGCGATCACAGATCCGAACGAAGTCAGCCCCGTAACCACTGTGACAGCTTTGCGCTTGCCCAATCTATCTTACTGAGCGGGTTGCCGCTGAAGATGCTGAGTGAACCTCAGCATCGATCCGCCCGTCCTCGAACTGCTTAGGAACATACAGGGCAGCACCACCACCGAGCCACCACCACTTTTGGAAGTATGCCGCGAAGACGGGCGATGTACCTTCCCGAAGGTCGCGGACTCGCTGCCCAATCCAAGCTGCTCGCAGCGCCCGACCACCTCGCCACCAACGCCCGGGAGGCAGTTCGCCACGCATCCGGTATTCAACTCCCGAGATATGATTACGGCGCACAAACTCGGTGCTATTTAGCAAACAGCGTCGGATGCGCGAGTCCTGGTAGCGCAACTGTAACTGCGCGACCCGAGCCTTCACGGAGTCGCATTCGGAGTCACTCTTGAGCAACCCAACCTCCCGCATATGAACCCACGCAGATTCTTGCTCCTGTGCATCTCGATCGCGAAGCAGCCGAGCGGCAACGGCAAGACGCACGGTAGACAACGAGGTCCGGTGAGGCCGGATCCTGGACGCAGACTGCATATCCAGCACGGCTAATGCACCGGATGCCATCCTCACAAAATTGTCGGTATGCAAATCCCTGTGGTAGATGCCAGCAGACACCAAGCGACTAGCAAGTTCGACTTCATCATGAAGCCGCTCGACAGGGTTTTCTGTGTCATCACTAAGCGGCAACGAACGCAGAACCAACATGGACCGATGCGGCAACCATGCACGTCGCTGCACGCGCACATCAACAACTTCGGGGCATGGGATCGAAGCTGCGCAAGTCAATGCGAGCATCTCCGCCTCGTGCACCGCGGGCAATGCCCGGAATGCGTAGCGCAAACGATCCTTCTTGCGTGGGAAGGTCATCGTCTTGATATGCACCGGACCCGATGGCAACTCACCGCGATGCACGGACCGAATCAAACGACCTTGCACACGCTCTAGTCCCGCAGGCAATTCGCCGGTCGCAACAAAGGTCTGCCACCACTCCTCAAGCGCCTGCTGATCCGTCGTGCGACACTCAACCATGGCGTTCGGCCAGCAACTGGGAATAAAGCTCGCTGGTGCGCTCGGCAGCGATACTCGGATTCATATCAAGCTGCGTCTTGCGCAACGCTGCTGCCCCACAACGGGAGCGGACGGACGGATCGCGCAGTAATCGAAGTAACGCATCGCCAAGTGCACATTCCGATTCTTCGACGGCGAACCCAGGCTGTGCATCACCGCGACGTCCAGCTAGCAACTCCGGCAAGATCCCTCTCTCTGTCGAGACCACGGGTTTACCAAACGCCATTGCATCACAAACGGCTCGACAGGTGCCATCGCTACCTGGCACCAGGAACAAGAAGGCATCGAGTGCCCTCAACGCCTCATCATATGCGGATCCCTTTTGGTAACCCGGCAACACCACATGATCAGCGATACCCAACTCAGCAATTGGCTTGTGCACCAACGCCGCGGTGTCTTGTTCATTGCCGCGACCAAGCAAGACAAACCGAACGTTCGGCACCTGTTCGCTTACATAGCGCACCGTCTGCCACAGCAAATCAAATCGACGATGCGGCTGGATGCGAGCGGTGATTCCCACAACCAGATGGTCATCGTTCAGCCCCCACCGATCACGCGCATTACCGCCTGCAAGCACACGTGGCTCGGTTACAGGAGCCTGCAGCAACACTCGTTCTTCTCGAATGGAAAAACGGCGCCGAACACCCTCTTGCGCCTGCACCGTCGGCGCCAACACTGCCTGCGTACGGCGGAACATGGCCCGTTCACGCCAACCTCGCTTTGGAGCGCCGGGCTCGTAGAGGCTACGCACGACAACTGGCTTATTCGCTAGCCTCCGGCAAGCCATCGTCGCAATCAGGTGGTCTGCACCTTGATGACAGTGCAGCACATCATAGCGGTCCCTAGCCAACAGCGCCCGCAAGCTACGGATGTCGCGCAACAACGCCGGAACGTGAAAGTGCTTCCGTAATTCCATGCCTGTGACGACCGGCAACCGCCATCGCCACAACTCATCCGCAACCCGGTGCTCCCCGCCTTTATGCATGAAGCTGCCTTGTGCGAATCGCACATCAAGGCCCAATTCACGCAACCGCGCGGCCGACCGAATGGCCGGATCTGCTGGCCCCGTCCACTTGTAGTTAGCGAACAAGTGCAACACACAGGGTGCGCTCATCGACCTTGCTCCATCGGTGAACGCTTACGACGCATCAAACGCCAATACTTCTTCCAATCGGTATAAGCAGCCATCGTCGCGACCAAGAAGCCACGCCAACCATCGAGAAAGCCAAGCTTCAACAGCAGGCTCTTAACGAATACAGCTGGCGGCCGCACCAATAAGTCGAATGGGTTTGCGCGACGACCTTCCGCTGACATCGCATCAGCAGCGATACGGGTGAACGAGTCAATCGTGCGGCGATGGTGGGCAAAGTCGCGGTAGCTCAAATGCTCAATGCCGGCAGCAAGGCGCACAATGCTCGTGCCAACTGCCATCTCGACGTGATCGTGAGGGTTGCGCCCTCCCCACTTGCCTTTGCGCCGGTCAAACAAGCGCAACTTGCGATCCGGAACGTGCAAGCCATGTCTTAGGATGCGACCGAGGTAGTGATTCAACCTCGGCATCTGGTAGCCATCGGCAGTAACTCCATCCTGCAACAAATCACGTATCGCGGCCTGCAACTGCTCGGTACAACGTTCATCCGCATCGAGACAGAACACCAAGTCGTGCTGGGCCTGCTCAATCGCGAATTGCTTCTGCTGCCGGTGCCCAGGAAACGGGACATTCTCAATTACCCGCGCGCCGAGTTCCTTAGCTATCGCTTGCGTCCCATCGGTGCTGCCGCTGTCAACAACGACCACCTCGTCGCAAAACGAAAGCGAACGTAGGCAATCGGCAATGCGGTCGGATTCCTGATAGCTGATCACGCAACCGCTAATTAGCGAGCGCTCGCTCTCAGGCACCCTCGGCCTCCGAAGTCTCGACGGCAGGCAAGTCATCACTCGCTTCACCTGCAGTCGACTCGCCAGTCATGCTGTCATGGATACTCTGCAACGAGGCCTGGATCTCAATCAACCGCTTGCCCCAATCCTGCATGCGACCATCTTGCTCAACGGCACCGGCAGCAGCCTTCATCACGTCTTTACGCTCTTGCGGCGACAAGCCAAGGCGTTCGTGCAGCAGATACTGGTTGCTGTAACCAAGCACCTGATTCCAACGCAGCAATTCCAACACCTGACCAAGCAACTCGGTCAGGTTCAGCTCTGCTTCGGTAAGGCCCAGCGACTGGGCCTTCTGCTTGCGACGACGGTTGGATGGCACGAGGCGTTGAGTGGGTTAGGAAAACTTCGACGCCAATTGACAGCTGCCCAATTTGACAGCGATGCCGCAACTAGGCGTTGGCCAAGTTCGCGTTAGCGAAGTCCCAATTGATCAAGCTCTCCAAGAACGTCTTGATGTAGTCAGGGCGACGATTTTGGAAGTCGAGGTAGTAGGCGTGCTCCCACACGTCCATCGTCACGAGTGGAGTGACGCCCTCTTGCGTAACCGGCGTTTCAGCATTCGGGGTCTTCTTCACAGCAAGCTTGCCGTTCTCCATGACCAGCCAGGCCCAACCACTACCAAACTGTGTTGCTCCAGCAGTGCTGAAGAGCTCGACGAACTTGTCGTAACCACCAAGATCACTATCGATCTTAGCTGCAATAGCACCGGTCGGCTTGCCGCCGCCCCCGGGCTTCATCGAGTTCCAATAGAACGTGTGATTCCAAACCTGGGCAGCGTTGTTAAAGATGCCAGCCTTGTCAGCCTTGCCTGCGGTGGCCTTGATAATGTCCTCATGCGCCATGTCGGCGTATTCGGTGCCAGCAATCAACTTATTGCCGTTCACGACGTAAGCGTTGTGATGCTTGCCGTGATGAATATCGAGCGTCTGCGAGTTGATATGCGGTGCGAGCGCGTCGTTGGAATACGGCAGAGCCGGGAGTTCGAGAGCCATGGATTAATCTGTTGCTGTGGGGTCGTAAGTAACAATCGATAAACTGCTCGACGACACAGCAGTACAGTCGAGCCTCATCTCAGGCGGGAAGGATAAGCCAAGCACACCCTCATCCCAAAAACCGTTTCGTGTCATCCACAGCTCAGGCCCTAACGTGAGGCCATGGCTGATCTGCCCGGATTCACTCATCTCCTCAGCACGATTGCGCGTTTGCGGGCACCAGATGGCTGCCCCTGGGACCGCGAACAAACCACCGAAAGCATGGCCCCACACCTTGTTGAGGAGGCCTTCGAAGCTGCCGACGCCCTCCGCCGCAGCGCCGTGGACGAGTCCCGAACCGAACTCGGAGACGTGCTCGTCAACGTCGCAATGATCAGCCAAATCGCCAGCGAAGCAGGACAATTCACAGCGGATGATGTCGCTCAGGCCGCGTCAGCGAAGCTGATCCGCCGACATCCGCACGTCTTTGGCGACCAGCAAGCAAGCAGTGCCGAGATCGCATTCAAGACCTGGGAGGCCCAGAAACAGCGTGAAAAGGAGGACGCCGGTGAGGATCGCAGCGTGCTCTCTGGCGTTCCTGTAGCGATGCCGGCACTGCTGCGAGCCTTCCGAGTCGGCCAGAAAGCCGCCAAAGTCGGCTTCGACTGGCCTGATCGCGACGGCCCACGAGCGAAACTCGACGAAGAAATCGAGGAACTCGACGAAGCGGTGCAGTCAGGCGACCAAGCTGCGATCACCGACGAACTAGGCGACGTGCTGTTCAGCCTCTGCAATCTGGCCCGACACCTGGGCGTCAACCCGGAAGTCGCCCTGGCCTCAACCACGGACAAATTCCACCGGCGCTTTACACGGGTTGAGCAGACCTTCGACTACGACCTCACGGGCAAGCCATTAGCCAAACTCGAAGAAGCGTGGGACCAGGCGAAACGAGACGGGCTGTAACCAGCAAGGCAACACAAGCCCCCCATGCCAAGAGGATGCCCGGTATGACAACGCTGAACTGTCACCCATCCGTCGTCATCGTCGGATCTCCGCGTCGGGATTTCGTCGGCAACCCGACAAGCACCGAGACCAAACCCAGGACACAACTAAGCGAACCATGCTAAGGCCATGCTCAAAATGACCTTACGGGCTGACACACAATAAATCGGATTCCAGCCGATGTTTGGCACAGTGCGTGCAATAGATCAGCCGGTGGAAAGCGAGACAGACAGGTCCGGTCCTCGGTAAGGTGTGGTGCCTTACCGAGGACCGTTTTTTTTTGCTCGTGCCAATCAGGGCCAGGCCTAGCGAGCTAACTCGGCTTCGGCAGCGATCACTCCAAACGACGCCCAGCCGGAATCCGCCGCCAACTTCTCCAACTGCGAGCGAGCCACATCCAGGCCCTCAGTGACGAGATCGTAATGCGCCAACCCAAAACGCAACGCGGCACCAGAGCTCCCGTCGCCGACAAAGATCTTTTCGCGAGGCAAGCGGCCGGCATAGAGCAGACAGAGTTGGTGGTAGCTCTTGTTCTCTACGACATCCATGCCCGTCGTGATCCCTGAGACAGCAGCGGCAGCACCAGCTGCATCACCAGACCGGATGCGCGCACACCACAGCCAGTGGGTGACGGCAACGCGTGACTCATCGTTGTGACACACCGCGAGGCAATCAAGCCAGCCACGGACCGAGGCATCAAAGTCCCCCATCACAAATGCCACTAGCGCTCGGTGATAGTGCACATTGAAGTGCAGCGTGCTGTGCGGCGGGCGTCCCGGCACTGGCAATCCATCTGGCTCCGTTTCATCGGGCGTCGTGCGGCAAGCGATGACCGCGGCGGCAAAGTCGGCACGCGCTCTATCAAACTCACGCACACTCAAATAGCGATGGCCACGATGGCGAAGTAAGAACGCGTCCCCAGGCATACGACCAAGCGCTTCGCTGTAGACCTCGAGAGCCTCACGGTAACGACCAAGGTAGCCAAGCCTACGTCCCACCCAGATTGCGGCTTCACGACTCTCAGGCTGCTGCGCGAGCACTTCACGGGCGACAGCCAGATTCGCTTCTCGCTGCGCGCGAACTTCGGCCGACAACTCCGGTGCAGAGAGAGCTCGACCTAACAACGACCGAGCTTCAACACCCGGCGGCAACGCCACCTGACACGAAGCCAAGAGACACATCGAAACTGCTACTACGAATCTTCTGTTGGCCATTCGAACCTCACTTGTTGCCACTGGGTATCGACTCCCGGCTTCAGGAACAAAGCGCTCTCAGCGCCAATGCTCTGCATCGCCGGCCACAATGCTCTACTTGCCTCGTCACCCAATACCATGAGCGCGGTACCCAGCGCATCAGCAACCGCGCAGCTTTCCGCGATAACCGAGGCACTGACAACAGCATGTTCTGGGTTACGACCAGTACGCGGATCAAACAAATGATGAACAACGCGACCGCCAACGATGACGGCATTGCGGTAGTCACCACTGCTGCATAGAGCACGATCACGCAAAGAGACTGCAACTGCCGCCTCTTGGCCGCCGGAACTATCACTTGATGGATCGACAACGCCAATGCGCCACGCAACGCCACCTGGCTTCACACCGTGACACAGCACTTCACCGGTAATCTCCAGGTAAAATGAGTCCACGCCTCGAGCAAGCAACTCCTTAGCAATCGCATCGGCAGCGGCCCCGGCAACAACACCATCAAGATCAAGCTGTATGTCTTCGTGATGCTTCGTCAACTTGCCGTCCGCAACAGAGACAAGTTGGTAACCAACCCGCTCCTTGGCCTTAAGCAGCTCATCATCCCGAAGGCCAAGATCCGGGTTGTTCTTAGCCCGCCGATACAGGTCACTCAAAGGCTTCAAGGTCGGATCAAAGGCCCCATTCGTGGCCCCTGCGATTGCCAGCGCTTGCTGTAGAACATTGGCAAAGCGCTCGCTCACGGCGAACGGCTCAGTACTTCGGTGGGCATTGACTCGTTGGATCTCCGAGTTCTCGCGCCAGTTGCTAAACGCCACATCAAACGCGGTCAGCTCTTCACCGACGATCTGCTGAATATCAGTGATCGGCAGCTTGGTTGCGACCTTGACCTCATACGTCGAGCCCATCGTCAGGCCGGTAAAAACTCGCACCGTCACAGGATCCGAGCACGACGCCAGCGCCATCATGATGCCCCCAGCTAGCCAGAACGTTCGCAGCTTCTGCATTACGCGGAATGCTAGCGGCTGGACACCCAAGGTCGCCACCGCGAGCTCACGTTCGCGCCGATCTACGACCATAGGCAGCCGAAAGCTGAGCTCCGACCACCGCAACGCCAGTCGATCCCGCATAAGCCATCACTCTACAGCGAAGCCAATGCAGTAGAGTAGGAGCCATCAGCATGGCCGCGAGTGAACAGTCCTTCCCGGTAACCGAAGCCTATCGCGGCATGCGCCTCGACCGCTTCCTGCAAGCGATGGTGCCACGCATGTCGCGCAACGCGATTCAAGAAGCCATCGAGAGCCGCGTCCGGCTCGAATCCGGCACTGAGCCAAAAGCCAACCGCCGCCCAGCGATCGGCGACATCGTTTACCTCGCACAACGTATCGTTACCGAGGTACCCGACATCCCCATCGAGACACTCCACGAATGCGATGGCTGGTCTGTCATCAATAAGCCGGCGGGCATCGCAACGACACCGAGTTCACGCCGGCCCGGGGCTGATATCGCGACACTGCTTAACAAAGCCCCCGCCCACCGGCTCGACCTAGGCACCAGTGGCTGTTTACTGCTCGTGCACAACGCCGATGCGGCGCGACACTTCGAAGCTGCGTTCCGCGAGCGTCGCATCGACAAGCAATATCTCGCCGTCGTTTCTGGATCGGTGGAGCAGGACGCGTTCACGATCAACGCCCCCATCGGCCTCGATCCGGATAGCCGACTACCACACAAGGTTCGTATCGCCGACGACGGTGCCCATGCAGAGACACACTTCGAAGTGATCGAACGCCGCGAGCACAACACCCTAGTGCGCGCCAAGCCGCGCACTGGTCGCCGGCACCAGATTCGTGTGCATCTCGCGCACGTCGGCCACGCGATCCTAGGCGACCTTCTCTACGGCGGCGACGAACGGCGCTTCATCCGCTGGCTACAAGGGCAACCGGTCGAAGAAGTAGCCGGCATCCCTGCTGGCCGCCACCTTCTGCATGCGAGCGAACTTGTGTTGCCATTGCCGAACAACACGGACCGGCTCACGGTCAACGCGCCACTTCCCGCAGACTTCCATCTCTAAGCCGCGCTCTATGGCGCAGCGCGACACCATTGCCGCATGGTCGCTACACAGCGATGCTGCGCAAAATCTCGCCCGCCGCGGCCATAGCAAACCGGGCGAAGACGTAGTTCGGCGATCGTTAGGTCAGGCGCAACACGCCAGACCTATCTAGCCACCGAAATCATCGAATGCGATCATGTCTTGCTCGACACCCAAGTCGTCGAGCATCTTCTGAACCGAACTGTTCATCATCGGTGGACCACACATGTAGAACTCGACGTCGTCGACGTTCTCGTGCTCGCCCAAGTAGTTATCCAGGACTACCTGATGGATAAAGCCAGTGTAGCCTTCCCAGTTGTCTTCGGGTTGCGGCTCGGACAGAGCGACGTGGTACTTGAAGTTCGGGAACTCCTTCTCGATCGCTTCGAAATGATCCGTGTAGAACATCTCGCGCTTCGAACGAGCGCCATACCAGTAACTGACCTTGCGGCCGGTCTTCAACGTGTGGAACAGGTGGAAGATATGGCTGCGTAGCGGTGCCATGCCAGCACCACCACCGATGTAGATCATCTCCCGGTCGGTATCCTTGATGAAGAAGTCACCGTAGGGACCAGAGATCGTGATCTTGTCGCCCGGCTTCAACGAGAACACGTAACTCGAGCACAAGCCCGGCGGCAGTTCTGGTTGACGCGGCGGTGGTGAAGCGATGCGGATGTTGAGCATCACCATGTTGCCTTCAGCCGGGTGGTTCGCCATGGAGTAGGCGCGGAACACCGGCGTCGGGTTGTTGGCAACGAAGTCCCAAAGCTTGAACTTGTCCCAGTCGCCCTGGAACTCCTTCTCGATGTCGAAATCGGAGAACTTCATGTTCTCGTACTTCGGCACGTCGATCTGAATGTAGCCACCGGACTCGAAGTTGATCGTCTCGCCTTCCGGCAAGTCGACTGCGAGTTCCTTGATGAAGGTCGCGACGTTGTGGTTGGAGCGCACGGTGCACTCCCACTTCTTGATACCGAAGACTTCGTCCGGGATCTGCACCTTCATCGCGCCGCGCACCTTGACCTGACAGGCTAGGCGCACGCCTTCCTTGGCTTCGCCGCGTGACACGTGGGTCAATTCAGATGGCAGGATGTCACCGCCACCTTCGGAGACCTGGCACTTGCACATCGCGCAGGTGCCTTTACCACCACACGCTGACGGCAAGAACAAGCCTTGCTCGCTCAGTGCGGTCAGCAGGTTGGATCCAATCGGGACTTCGGGCGACTTAGAATCGTCACCGTTGATTAGCAACTTAACCTGGCCCTTCTCGACCAGCTTGCTCTCACAGAACATCAGGAACAGCACCAGAGCCACGATGACTCCAGTCAGGGCGATCACGCCTACGAGGATTTCCATCTGGGGTGTCTCCTTAAATGCCGCTGAAGGTCATGAAGGCCATCGCGATGAGGCCCGTGGTGATGAACGTAATGCCAAGGCCCTTGAGTGGTCCGGGGATGTGCGCGGTGCGCAACTTCCAACGAATGGCCGCCATGCTGACGATTGCGAGCAACCAACCTGTGCCGGAGCTGAGGCCGTAGACGACCGACTGCGTGAAGGTGTAGTTGCGCTCAACCATGAACATCGAACTACCGAGGATGGCGCAGTTCACTGCGATCAAAGGCAGGAAGATGCCGAGCGCCGCGTAGAGCTTCGGGCTGAACTTGTCGACAGCCATCTCGACGACCTGCACCGCCGCAGCGATGCTGGCGATGAACGTCAAGAACTGCAGGTAACTCAGATCCGAATCCGGCATGCCAGCCCAGCCAAGTGCGCCCGGAGCCAAGATGTAGGTCTGGATGATCCAATTGAGCGGGACCGTCAGGCCGAGAACGAAGATGACAGCGATACCAAGGCCAACCGAGCTATCGACGCGCTTACAAATCGCGAGGTAGCTGCACATGCCGAGGAAGAACGCCAGCAGGATGTTCTCGACAAAGATCGCGCGCAGCGCGATGCCGAGGTAGCTGTTGCCAGCGTCGGCGGCGCCATCTTGAGGGATGGCGGCGAGGTCCAAGGCCAAGTCGCCTAGATTTAGGAGGATTGTTTCAGAGATCATCAGTAGCTCCTAGTTCTCGATCTGACCAGGACGAAGCCAACGCAGAACCCAGACGATCACCCCTAGTAGGATAAACGCGCCAGGTGCGAGGACCATCAGGCCGTTGTTTACGTAGCCGGCGTCTGACAGCCATTGCGGGATGAGGTCGTAGCCGAGCAGCGTGCCTGAGCCAAAGATCTCACGGACAGCGCCAACGACACAGATGATCCATGCGTAGCCGAGACCATTGCCAATGCCATCGAGCAGGCTGCGCCATGGCGGGTTCTGCATGGCGAACGCCTCGAGCCGCCCCATCACAATACAGTTCGTGATGATCAGACTGATGAAGACGCCAAGCTGTTTGGCCAGATCGAACGCGTAAGCGCGCAGCACCTGGTCAACAATGATCACCGCGCCGGACACTACGACCAGCTGCACAATGATGCGGATCTTGGAAGGGATCATGTTGCGCAACAGCGAGATGGCGACGTTGGCCATCGCCATCACGGCAATCACCGAGATACCCATAACGATCGACACGTCGAGACGCGTCGTCACGGCAAGCGCAGAGCAGATGCCAAGCACCTGCAACGTGATCGGGTTGTGATCCAACAACGGATCAAGGATCACGCGCTTCTCATCGGGACCGAAGAGCGGCGCCTTGGTTTCTGGAGTGGCTGTAGTTGTCATGATTGCGCCTCCTATTTCTTCTTCAGGTAGGAGCCAAACGCCTGCAAGTCCCTTAGGACGAACTTGCCGACGCCGTTACTGGTAATGGTCGCGCCGGCGAGGCCATCGACCGCGTGCCGCTTGTCGCTCTCGCTCGAGCTGATCTTGCCCTTCTTGACCGTGATCGAGACCAGCTCGCCCTTGTCATTCAGGATCTCTTTGCCCTTCCACATGCCGGTCCACTTCGGGTTCTCAACTTCGCCGCCGAGTCCCGGCGTCTCCCCGTGCTTGTAGAACTGGATGCCCTTGACGTGATTCTTGTCGGCGTCGAGCGCGAGGTATCCGTAGAGCGTGCTCCACAGACCCTTGCCTGACACCGGCAGGATGATCGCGTCGAGCTCGCCATCCGCGGTGAGCGCGGTCTCGATCATGCGAAAGGCCATCTTGTGCGTCGGATCCGCTTCGAGAGCCGCTTCGTTGAGAGCGCCGAGGTCGGTGACCGTCTTGCCCGCCGCGACGGAGCCATCACGCGTATCAATCACGATGCGCTTGACCTGCTTCTCGTAGAGCGCTTCGAGCACTTCACGAGTCCGGGTATCCCCATTCTCGATCATGCCGGCTGCCATCATGACGTTCTTCTGGCGGTCGAACTCAGCCGCCGCAAGTTGCGTCGGCTTAAGCTCAGTCGCCAAGACCGCGAGGGCAGAACTCACCGTGACACAAATGCCAATGGTGAACGCCATCACATAGGAGTTGCTGTTGGTGTTCATGATCGCTTGAGCCTCCGTTTCATATTGGCTGCAACGACGAAGTGATCGATGGTCGGGGCGAACGCATTCAAGAGCAGGATCGCCAGCATGGCCCCTTCTGGATATGCCGGATTGATCATCCGGACAAGGATCGTGAAGACACCAATCAAGATGCCGTAGATCCACTTGCCGATATTGGTCTCGGGGCTCGAGACCGGGTCGGTCGCCATGAAGACGATACCGAACAGGAAGCCACCGCAGAGCAGATGCTCCCATGGCTGAAGATACATGCCACCGCTCATCGGCAGTCCCGAGGCTTCCGCCATGATCGGGACTAGGTAGGCAGCGCCAAGCATGCCAATGACACCGGCAAGCATGACGCGCCAACTACCGACGCCCGTGATCAGCAACACTGCGGCACCAATCAGCACCATCAGCTTGCTCATTTCACCGGCACTGCCCGGCATGTTGCCGATGAATAGATCCAGGTGACTGTATTGCGCGGTCAGCAGCTCACTAGCGTTCTCGCCAGCGGTCTTAACCAGCGCAAGCGCGGTCGGCTCCGAGTAGCCGTCGATCAGATTGCCAGGAGTGCCAACCGGCGACGTGTTGCCGGCGACCCAAACGGCATCGCCCGACATCTGCGCCGGGAAGGCGAAGAACAAGAACGCCCGCACCATCATGGCTGGGTTGAAGATGTTCATGCCGGTTCCGCCGAACACTTCCTTGCCGAGCACGACCGAGAACGCAACGCCGATTGCCAACTGCCAGAGCGGCGTCGACGCAGGCACGATCAGCGCGATCAGCATGCCGGAGACGAGATAGCCTTCGCTAACCTCTTCCTTGCGGATGACGCAGAACACACCTTCGATCGCGAGACCGACGCCGTAACTGACAACCACCAGCGGCAACATGCGCTGCACGCCGAAGACGATCTTGTCGTAGGAACTGATGGCCTCCGCAGTGATGTCCGGTGCGCCAAGCAGGCCTTGCAGCCAACCATTCACGTAATCGCCAGCAGCCATGTTGCCACTAGCGATCAAGTTCTGGATTGCAGCAAAGTGCTGGACACCCGTGTTCCAGAAGGCCCAGAGCAGACACGGCACCATCGCAATGATGACGCTGTTCATGACCCGCTTCAGATCGACGTAGTCACGAACGTGAACACCTTTCTTGCCAGCCCGGAAGTCCGGCGCGAACAAGAACGTCTCAAGTGCATCGAACAGCGGCCACACCTTGTGGAACTTGCTATCCTTCGCGTGATACAGCTTGCGCTGCTTGTCTACTAGGTTGCGTAAGAACTGCACGGCTTAGGCCTCCTTCTCATACATGTCGAGACCTTGGCGAATGATCTCGCCAACATCGATCTTGCACGGATCCACATACGTGCACAGCGCCACGTCCTCTTCAGTCACCTCGAGCAGGCCTAGCTTGAGCGCCTCCTCGATGTCGTTGGCTTGAATCGCGCGGACCAGATAGGTCGGCAGGATGTCGAGCGGGAACACCTTCTCCCACGAGCCGATATTCACGATCGGGCGATGGCCGCCATTGAGGCGCGCATCGACGACGTATTCTTTCTTCTTGAGGCCAAAGTTGACGCTCATGTGGTTGGTCATCTTGCCGAACTGCGGCACAGCCCAACCAAACAGGTCTCGCTTGTCAGTCCCCTCAGGGATGACCGTCAACGTCTTGTTGCAGAAGCCCAGGTAACCCGCTGGATCCACAACGTAGCCATTGAGCACGTCGCCGTTAATGATGCGATGATCACCAGACATCGCGCTACCGCCAGTCAACGTCGAGACGGTGGCATTCTGACGAACGCGGAAGTGCTTGCGATCCGGCGCGTCGCTGCCACTAACGGCGACGACGGTGTGCGCTGGATACTTGCCGGTGCGCTGCCACTCACCGAGGCGCGCAACATCCACAAGCGAAATTGCGTAAGCGATCTCACCCGTCTTGAGCGGCTGGATCTCGGCGATGTGCGTGCCAACCAGACCCGACGGATGCGGCCCTGAGAAGTCATGCACTTCGACGCCGTCAAGACCGCGCAAGTCCGACTGATTGTCACCAGCGGCACGCAACGTCAAGTAGACCTTGCCCGACGTCAACTGCTTGAGCAGACCAACGCCAGCTTGCAGGTCGTCCTTCCTATCTTGCGTTGCGAAGGCAGGGTCGGCAGCGAGCGGTGCCGAATCCATTCCATTGACATAGATCGCAACCGGCACCGCGTCGCCCATCGGCATCTTGCCAACCGGACGCTGTCGGAACATCGGCCAGAGGCCAGCGCCCTTGATCGACTTGACAACACCTTCGCGATCACCGGAAGCAGTCGGCAGATCGACGTAGCTATCGCTGCCGCTGTTCTCAATGACCACGCGCTGCAAGAAGCGGCGCGCGCCAAACTCGATGCTCTTGACCTTGCCGGTAACAGGCGAAGACCAAACGATGTCGCGGTCGAGTTTGTTCAGGAAGATTGGCTGACCGGTTTGCACCGAATCACCTTCCTTGACTAGCACCTTGGGTTTGATGCCAACGAACTCTGCGGTTTCGAGACCGACTTCCGCCGGTTCCGATGCAGCCGCGAGGACTAACTCGGCGCGCCCGGCTAGCGGGAGGTCGAGGCCTTTTTTGATCTTGTGGGTCGTCATCCGTGACTGAGACCTGGGTTTGGGAGTCTCTGGCTGACCAATGACTGATTTGCGGAGCAAGTCAGAGTTGGCCAATCAATGCCGAAGGAAGCTATCTATCGAAATGAAAAAACAGCTCTGTCGAAGTCAGAACTGGTTGAGGTTGCAGAACTCGCATCACTGCGGGCACGCACCCTCGGGGTCAGGCTCGCCAGCAGCCCTGCCGCACTTGCCGCAGGACCCATCCGGGTTCCGCCCACCACACGATCCGGACAATGTGTGTCCCCCCATAGCGAGCAGAGCGATCGCTAGGACGGGCACAGTAATGACCAGGATGGGCAGAAAGATGGACACGTTTGGGCTGGGAGTTTGGGCAAACAAGATAGCGACTTGCCCGACGGATTCGAGTGGCTGCTCGGGGTTCTCTCACCACGTTTTGGCGGAACGGCACCCGAGCGACTCGCAACGAGCGTCGGCAAGGGCTCCAAGAATGCCCTCAAACCGCATTTCTAGCGGCCTCTAGACAGGCATCCGGCTTTTGACCAACTCGGCCAACCCGCGCAGCGTATTGCAGTTTTCCAACGAAACATCGCTGTCGTGAAACGACACGAGGAACTGCTTCTCCAAAAATTCCAAGACCTCGATGACACCGGCAGAATCGACAATGCCAGAGGTGACCAGCGGCGTGTCATCTTCGAGCCCCTCCTCGTCGCCGTCGCGAAACCAGTTGGCGACGAATGAACGGGTCTCAGCGAGGATCTTTTTGGGCTCAGAAGCGGGGCTTTCAGGCATTGGCGGTCGAAATCGAGGAGAACATGGTGCCGTCCGGCCCCGCGCAACGCCACCCCGGCCTTCCTTCCGCCGCACAACAACGGCATCCTATGCCAGTGAAGCTTCACTGGACCAACATCGTCGCGGCGCTCGCAGCGCTGGCCGTGCCCAGTGCCATCGCTCCATATTGCGCCGGACTGCACTGGGTCCTCGATCTGCTGGCGTGCTTTCCCGTGCAATCGCTCATCGTGCTGACCCTAGGCGCCATCGCCCTGGCGATCGGGCGCAACTGGTGGTCAGCCGCCGCCCTCGCGGCATTCGCGCTTCTCGCGGCATCAGCAATTACGCCCACATTCCGATCCCAGAACAACTTTCCAGGCCATGTGGAGAGTTGTCCGGAAGTCCGCGTCATGACCCTTAACCTGCTGCACACAAACACTAAAGGTCATGAGGAGACCTTGAAACATATTCGAGACCAGGCTCCCGACCTGATCTGGATGGCCGAGTTCACGCCGCTCTGGCTGGAATACCTTACGCGGAAATTGCCAGATTTCCCCTACCGCTGCCAGCAACCGACCAATGGCCCTTTCGGCGCCGCACTGTTCTCCCGGCACCCCCTGCCGCTCGCCGAGATGATTGAACTAGGTCATTCTTGGACTCCCGCATGTCGCGCCGTCATACAAACGCCATCCGGCCCCATCGGATTCCTTGGTGTGCACACGCCTCCACCAGGCTTCACGCTCTCTCGCACGGAGGATCGCAACACTGGCTTGGCGGCGATCCCGCTCGCGCTCGAAAATCTGCCAGAACGCCGCATCGTCTGCGGTGACTTCAACGCGACTCCTTGGAATGCGCCGTTCCAAGAACTACGGCGACGCGCAAATCTGTCAGCCGGTACCACGAGCACTTGGCTACCGACGTGGCCAGCTGTCATGCCATCCTTCCTACGGATACCCATCGACCACGTAATGGTGTCAGGACGGATGACCGTTGGCGACGTGCAACTGGGACCTGACGTCGGCAGTGACCACCTACCGCTGTTCGCGGTGGTCCGCATTGTTGAGTAGACGAATTAAGCTCAGCGGCACCGCTGCCGGCAAGCGACGCTCGAACGTCCGCCGACCCGCGACAAGGCACTCACGACTACCAGTATTTCTTCCGAATCCACTGCGGTTGCCAACGATCAGCAGGCCACCTCTTACCGGTCAAGTCGATCTCGACGGGCAGCTGATCTTTCGCGGTCCACGCCAGAGGATCCCCGCACTCCGATTGAAGGATTCGCATCCGCTCACACAACTTGTCATGCAACGGCTTCATCGCAGGAAGCTCTGAGAGATCGTGGAGCTCGTCGGGATCAGCCTTCACATTGAACAACAAGGTGCGGTCGATCTGCGGTAGACGTATCAACTTGTGGTCACCAACGCGTAATGCACGCTGTGTCTTTGCATACAAGAACAGCAATTCGTCTCGCCCCTTGCTCTTACCCCGCAACACTGGCCACAGACTTTGACCATGCACGCCAGCTCCGGCATCAACGCCTGCTGACTGCAAACACGTCGCAGTCAGATCGAACAGATATGCAAGCTGGTTACGCGATTCACCAACAGGGATATTCGGCCCCGCCATCACGCAAGGTGAACGCATGGAGTGTTCGTAAAGGCTCTGCTTGCCTAACAAACCATGACTTCCGAGCGCCAGGCCATGATCAGCAGTGAACACAACCAACGTATCCTCGGCCAACCCGGCATCAGCCAGAGTTGCCAGCACGCGACCAACCTGTGCATCGAGATGGGACACTAACGCACGGTATTCCACCAACTGATCGCGCAACTGCTCCTTATCACGCGGCCACCCGAGCAGGTTCTCATCACGCACCGTCATCGTCATCTTGCCGAGATTCAGGCCATGCTGCCCCCGAAAGTTATTGGGCAATTCAGGACGCGGCAAATCCTTCAACTTCTCAAGCCAATGCTGCGGCGGATCACGTGGATCGTGTGGCGCAGTGAACGGCACATAAGCAAAGAACGGCGCATCCGTATTAGAGGACTTGTGCCGCTTCAGAAAGTCGATCACCGCATCGGCGAAGTGCTCAGTCGAGTGACCTTCTGGATTGCGCTTATTAACGACCTCCCCATCAATCACGTCGCAGAGCGGCACCTGAAAGTGATCGCACATACCGCCACGAAAAACGCTGCGCGCATCCGGAAACGATCGCGTTAGCGATTCGTTGCCGTTGTGCCACTTGCCGGTAGCAAAGGTCTCATAACCAACATCCCGCAGGTACTGCGGCAACGTCTTAATGCCCTTCAAGTTGTCTGGCGCATGCGTCAGCATGCGACCCGACATCAGCATTGCGCGCGAGGGTGCGCAGACAGCCCCATGCCGCGACCCCATGCAGTAGATCTGCGTAAACTTCGTGCCGCGTGCAGCGAGAGCATCAATGTTCGGCGTATGCACATCTTTGCCGCCAAATGCGCCAACAGTGTCAGCTCGCAAGTCATCGGCGAAAAAGAACAAGATGTTCGGTTGCTTAGGTTGCACTGCCGCCTCGCCCTGCGACGTCGCGGTTGCCAACAAAAACAAGCCAGCCAACAAACACAGTACTCGCTTCATCATTAGTTCGACTCCTTCGCCAACCGCGGTGCACTGTGGCCCCGCCCGCGCACGTCCTTAAGCAATGCTCTCAACTCAGCAACAACGTCTGGATGCTGACCAGCGAGGTTGACCTTTTGCTCGAGATCTTCCTCTAAGTCACACAGCATCACATCCAATGCGTTCGCCGGATAACGATCGCGCAACCACTTCGGAACACGAGTATGAGTGCCATCCTTGTGGTCGATCAACAGCCACTTACCGCGGCGAATCCCCCACTTTTGGGCGAACGTATTATGAACCAGAAAGTCACGTACGCGATCGACCTCGCCCAGCCAAAGCGGCATCAAGTTGAAACTGTCTTCGGCCTGATCCTGCGGCAACTCGAACCCGATCAGGCTTGCCAGAGTCGCCATCAAATCGACCTGCCCGACCAACGCATCACTGGTCTGATTTGCGTCAACTACATTCGGCCACCGCACAATCATCGGCACCCGATGGCCGCCTTCCCAAACGTCACGCTTTAAGCCACGCAACCCGCCGGGACTGTCGTGATCAAAATTACGCATACGCGTGTAGGCGTAGTGCTCCGGGCCGTTGTCCGACGTGAACACAACCAACGTATCGTCGGCCAACCCCGCGTCATCGAGCGCCTGCAGCACCGCACCAACCGTTGCATCGGTCTGCGCCACGAAGTCGCCATACGGCCCCGCCTCGCTGCGACCAGCATGCGACAACGAAGGAACGATCGGCGCATGCGGTGACGTGAACGGCACGTACAGGAAGAACGGTTGGTCCTCATCCTTCTGCTCGTGCACATACGAAACCGCGCGCCGCGTCAACTCGGGCATGACCGCGTCCAACCGCCAGCCTTCGGCCATCGGACCGGGACGGCCTTCGTGGCTACCCTCCGGCGGCTTGGGGCTCGCCACGTAAGGCACGGTCGGCGCCATCACCACATGATCGTTCTCGATCCACGTGTATGGCGGGAAGTTCGGCACGTCGTCGCCGAAGTAATAGTCGAAACCATGCGCCAGCGGCCCATCCGGAACAGGCTGGCTCCAATCGAACTGGTCCGCCGCGAAGCCCTTGCCCTTTTGCTGCTTGGCACCCTCATTCTTTGCCCCACTCCAATCCCAGCCAAGGTGCCACTTGCCAACACATGCCGTGCGGTAGCCGCGTCGCTGCAGCATCTCCGGCATCGTCAAGCGTGCATCATCGAAGACCGAAGGTCCAAACGCCTGAACGATGCCGTGGAACTTGCGCCAGTGATGCCGACCGGTCAAAAGCGCGTAGCGCGACGGGGTGCAAATGCCGGACGAAGAGTGCCCATCCGTAAATCGCATACCCTGACGCGCCAATTGGTCGAGATGCGGCGTCGGGATCTTCGAGTGCTTGTTGTAGCAACCGACATCGCCATAACCGAGGTCATCGGCATACAGAATGACGATGTTCGGCAACCGCATGAGGTGCGATGCCGAGGGTGCAACAAGAGGACCACTGCAAGCCACTGCAGCAAGGCCAGAGATCAAGAGGGGCAAGGTGCGCACAGACGCGATCGTAACCCAGAGCCCCCCTCGCTTCGACTACCGCAAGGTAAGAGGCTCACCAACAGCGATTGAATACCTCATCGACGTAAACACTCGCTACTTCGAACGCCGCCATCGATCGAGCGCAACTGCGGCAACGATGATCACTCCGGTCACGACTTCCTGCACCCAATTATTCAATTCGACCTTGGTGCAACCGTTGTCAACCACGGTCATGATCAATGCCCCGAGCAAAGTACCGAAGATCGCACCTTCCCCGCCAGCGAGCGAGGCGCCACCAATAACAGCGGCGGCGATCGCCTTAAGCTCAAGACCTTGCGCAGTAGTTGGGTCACCAATCTGCAGATACGACATCTGCATGACTGCCGCGATGCCGGCACACGCGCAACCAAGTATGTAAACGCGCAACTCAGTCTTCGGCAGATTCACGCCACACAAACGCGCTGTTTCACGGCTCGAACCAAGTGCAACAACGTGGCGACCAAACACCGAACGCCGCAACAACAGCGATGCAATAATCGCAACAACTAGCAAGACCCAAACACCAGGAGGCAATAACCCGCCAGGCTCCATCAAGGCATTGAGCGTGTCGTTCGCCTCGAAATAGATCATCTGATTGTCACCGAGGCCCTTCGCGATACCACGCAAAGCCCCCCACAATCCCAACGTCACAATGAACGGCGACAACGGCAACGCTTGGCGCAATCGACTGGTTAGCAACCAGACCGCTACACCGATACCGGTGCCCAACAACATCGACCACAAAGCCCCAAGGCCAACCGCCAGCAACGCAACTAAGCCACCAGCAGCACCCGCAAGCAGCACCCGCAACAACGCGCCGATCACTAACGCGCCGATCAACCAACCGACGACACAACTAGTCAACACCGTCGCCAATGCCGCGGACCAAAATCCATGCCCGTCCTGGATCACCAGCGAGCCGACCATCGCCGACAATGCAATATTGGCGCCAACAGACAAATCGATTCCACCGCTAACGATAATCCAAGTCGCCCCCACTGCTGCCGTACCGACAACAGCGGTCTGCAGCAGCATGAGTTCCTGGTTAGACCACATGGTGAACCGACCACCTGCCCAAACAGCAAAGAGCACCCAGGTCGCAAGCAAGCCGAGCAATGGGCCAACTCCGCGTAATCCCGACCGACTCAATAGCGCAACGATCTTCATGCGACTCCTTCGGCTAGCCGACCCACCGTCATCTGGGTGAGCAGGCTGTGTTCATCCACCTCTGCAACCGGTCGCGCTGGCAGCACATCACCACGAGCGACAACTGCGATACGATCGGCCAGCCCAAGAAGTTCAGGCAAGTAGCTGGACACAACCAACACGGCTTTATTCTGCTGATGCGCCAACTTATCAATCATCTTGTAGATCTCGGCCTTAGCACCGACGTCGACTCCCCGCGTTGGCTCATCGAGCAACAACACATCACAATCGGCAGCCAACAAACGGGCCAATGCGACCTTCTGCTGATTGCCGCCGGACAGTTCTTGGATGGCTTGGCCAGCATCCCGAAACTTGACGCCAACACGCTCTAACCACGCTCTAGCATCTTGCTCAAGACTCGCTCCGGACAAGAATCCACGATTGCTCCGCCGCGAAAGGCAAGGAAGCCACAAGTTGTCAGCCAACGATTGCGTCAGCGATAAGCCCTCGTGCTTACGGTCTTCACTCAGCAGACCAACGCCTTGTTGCCAACGTTCTCGCGGCGAACACCAGCCGTCATAGTTAGCCACGGACACCTTACCGGACACCACGTCTTCGAGACCAAAGATGCAGCGCAACAACTCGGTGCGACCAGCGCCGACCAAGCCCGCGACACCAAGAACCTCGCCGCGATGCAACGTCAACGAAGCTGCGACCGGCAACTCTTGCCCAGTCATGCCATGCAACTCCAAGGCCACCTCGCCTGGATCGCAAGGCGTGCGATGATAAAGCTGCTCGACGTTACGACCGACCATCGCGGCGACAAGGCCATCATGATCAATGTCATGCATTGCCCCCGTAGCCACCGTCTCACCATCACGCATGACGGTGTAGCGATCAGCCACAGCAAACAGTTCCTCGAACACGTGCGACACGTAAACAACAGCCACACCCGTGCTCGCTAATTCACGCAGGCGTTGCAACAGAGGTCCGACGTCGGCCTGCGTCAAACTCGATGTCGGCTCATCGAGAACCAGCACCCGCACTTCCTGAGTCAGGGCACGCGCGATCTCAACCAACTGCTTGTCAGCCGGAGACAACGCCGCAACCAGACGATCTGGATCAAGATGCTCACGACCGACGCGCGCCAACGCCTTCAGCGACTGCTCGCGCAACGCTACGCGATCCACGAGCCAACCACGCCGCGGTTCACGGCCAAGAAAGAGATTCTCAGCAATCGTCAAGTGCGGCGCCAACGCCAGTTCTTGGTGAATGATCGCTAATCCAGCCTCCGCCGCTTCAGCAGGGTCAACGGGCATGTGCATCAAGCCATCGATCTCCATGGACCCAGCATCCGCCATATGCACACCAGCGAGCGCTTTCAGCAGTGTCGACTTCCCCGCACCATTCTCGCCGACCAACGCATGCACCTCACCTCTCTTAACGTCTAGATTGACGCCATCGAGGGCCACAGTTGGACCAAACCGTTTGCGCAACGCACGCACGCACAGGCGCGATGCAGCGGCGATCATTTAAGCAACGCCGCGATATCGGGCTGATTCATGTTGGCCTTAGTCGCCAATACGCAGCCGGTGTCGACTTCCTTTTCAACAGACTCGCCAGCGATCAACCTGCCGAGATGCTCAACCGCAAGTTGGCCCATACGGCGTGGGTTCTGCACCACGAGCGCATGGATCTTGCCGTTGCTCAAACCATCCTTGAGTGGCTTGGTCACATCGAAGCCAACGAACTTCAGTTTGCCCGCAATGCCCAATTGATCGAGCGCGAGCATCATGCCATTCGTCACCGGTTCACACGGGCAAAAAACGCCAGCCGCGTTCTTGAGGTCGTCAGCCATGTTGAGTGCCGCTGTTTTGGCTTCACCAATCGAAGCCCCGGCATGGCGATTATCGACCAGGATCTCCAGACCAGCGGCACGCGCTGCCTTCAGGAAGCCCTCTTCACGCTCCGTCGTAGACGCCGAACCAACTTGATAGCGCAGCACAACGACCTTGCCCTTATTGCCGAGCAGACGCGCCATCTCTACACCGGCAAGCTCTCCGCTTGCGCCATTGTCGGTCGCGACAAAACTCGCGAAGTCCTCACCGACGGTCCCCTCCAACGCCGAGTCAAAAATGACCACCGGAATACCCTTGGCTTTGGCTCGCTTGACCTCGGGCACCAATGCCTTGCCATCTAGCGGTGCCAGAGCGATGCCGGCAACGCCTTCGCCAATAAACTGCTGCACCAGCTGCTTCTGTGCGGCCCGGTCGTTTTCTGATAACGGCCCCTTAAACATCATATCCAAGTCGGTATTGGCGGCCGCTTCCTGAGCTCCGGATTGAACAGCCTGCCAGAACACATGGGTCGTGCCCTTGGGGATCACCACAATCCGAGACTTGCCAGATTTCGCATCCGCACCAGCATCACCGCAGGCAGTCACGAGGAGGAACGATGAGAGCAATACGACGTAGCGCGCCAAAGACATGAAGCGCGATGCTAGCGGCACGAGCGCCCGGAGCGAACTGCTTGCCAGATAGTCTGCTGACCAATCACCTTCATCCGAGTTCAAAAAGACCGACCTGACCGGCAAAACAAGCCCAAGCGCGACACATCCCGGCTTCTACGCAAGATACAGAAGTTACAGCTCAGCCACGTCTTGCTGTGCCACAAGCAGCCTCCCCCACACCGC
>Ga0315331_10000217_pt1 | contig 36803 bp, 24 predicted proteins | sample M160m34915metaG_FD_203456 | JGI IMG/M metagenome (GOLD analysis project Ga0315331, IMG submission 203456) | Ammonia-oxidizing marine archaeal communities from Monterey Bay, California, United States - M1 60m 34915 | ecosystem: Environmental > Aquatic > Marine > Intertidal zone | place: USA...
ATGCACCCTCGGTGGACGAGAGGTGCCGACCCAACGAGAATGACAGGCAGCGTATTTTTTCGCTAAATCAGCCTAAGTGGTTTGATCGGCCAGTTTCAGAGCTAACATTCGTTGCAATTCGGATTGTGAGCAGAGGCAACGCAAACCACCCAGACTGCCAGCCATCTGGATGATGTGCAGGCTACTGCCTGCCGATCCTCGACTCAGTACAGAACGTCGGTACAGAAACTCGGTACAGAAACTCGAACGGAGCCAAAATGCGGACCTTGCTCAGCGAAGCGGAATTGCATGCCGGTGTGCAGCAGCTTGCTTCTGAAATTGACAACCATTACGGCCCGCGTCCGCTGACAGTGATCGCAATCATGACCGGCAGTTTGGTTCTTTTCGCAGATCTGATCCGTCGTTTGTCGATGCCGCAGCGGGTTGGTGTGGTCCAAGCTTCGAGTTACCGCGGCGGGACCACCTCAGGCCAACTCCAAGTGGACGCTGCAATGATGATCGACGTCAAAGGTCGCGATGTGCTGCTGGTTGATGATATTTTTGATACGGGCAAAACGTTGGATCGCGTCAGCGGCATGATGCTTGAGCATGGTGCCACATCGGTTAAGACTGCAGTCCTACTCCATAAACTCACTCAGCACTCCGTTGAAATGCGTCCTGATTTTGTGGCGTTTGAGATCGCTGATGAGTTTGTCGTGGGCTACGGCTTGGATTACATGGATATGTACCGGAACCTGCCTTATCTCGCTGTGCTTTCGCCGGCGGAAATCGAATCCACCGCTGCGGAATCAGAGGCGTGAAACCTTCACTACGAGTGTTGCTGATCGGTCGCAGATTTTGGCCACACGGTTCATCAGACTCAGCTTGTTTTCTGACCGAACTGGCCTGTGCGATTCGTCGCGGTGGCATGCACATTGAGGTTCTCACGCCCCGATATGCATCCTCATGGCCGGAAGAATTGGTCGTTCGCGAGATTCCTGTTCATCGCCCCGCCTCGGCTCCCCGAAGCGACTGGTCGATCGGGCGTTATCTAAAACACCTTACCTCCTGGTTACAGCAACACGCACAAAGTTTCGATGCCCTGCTGGTTGATGCCATCCGTGAGGAAGCGATTGCCGTTAGTGAAGTCGGCAAACAACTTGGCATTCCGGTTGTGCTGCGTTGCGGTGGCTGGGGTGAAGCCTCAGATCCCAACTGGTGGAAAACCAGCCGTGCCGGGAAACGAAGCTGCAATCTCGCCAAGAACGCTGACGCAATTGTGGCTGACAGTGGAATCAACCAACGTGACCTGATCGCTGAGGGTTTCATTCGTGAACGTGTTCACCGGATCAATAAGGGCTTCCCCACCTTTCCTGCTCGGACTACGCGAACTCGCCATTTAGCACGGGAAGCACTCGGCAGCGTCAACTCTGACTTGATCACCTCCGAAGAAACCCCAGTTCTGCTGTGCACCTCCCCGATGACACGTGAGGGAGGGATCAACTTGCTGGTGAACGCAGCTCCGCACCTGATCAACCGCTACCCTGACCTGCGTCTTTGGTTCATTGGTGACGGCCCCTACCGTGACTGGATTTATGAGAATTTACGCGGGCACGGTGTGCGAGCCTCGATTGCAATGCCCGGTTCCTTTTCGGACTTCGCTGAACTCTGCCAAGCAGCAGATCTTTTTTTTCAACCCGATGATGATGGTTTGGATTATTTTCTGCCCACCGCCGTTTCTGCTGAATTACCGTTAGTCTGCCTGCGAACACCCTCAACGGAATCCCTGCTCTGTGGACCACCATCAAGCCAGCATGCAACAATCACTGACCGGAGCAACGAGAACGCACCGGAGACAGCTGACCTGATTCAGTGGATCGATGCATCGACGGCCAAACAGACCCGTCTGGGAGTCATTCACGTACTGGAGGACATCCAACAAGCCAAACACCGCGCAGCGGAACTGCGGCGTAGCTTGCTTCGTGCCAGACCCCAAACCGAGAGTGTTCAGGGCTATATGAATTTGCTTGAGCAGCTTGTTCGACAACGACCACCAAACTCACTGTCAATGGAGACGGGTTCATGACCAAACGAATTGTCTTGGTGATCCCCACCATGGATCGCGGTGGTGCTGAAAAGCAACTCTGCCTGCTTGCCGCAAATCTTCCACGTGATCAATTTGATGTTCACGTCCTTCTGCTAACACGAGACGGGCCGCGCAGTCAGCAACTGCGTGACGCGGGCATTCCGATATCTGTGATCGGTAAAAGATACAAGGCAGATCCATCCGCCTTCTTTCGCCTGCGTCGTGAACTGACAAGACTCCAGCCTCACTTGGTTCACACTTGGCTATTTGCCGCCAACAGTTTTGGCAGGGCAGCTGCCAAGTCAGCCAAGGTACCGAGAATCATTGGCAGCGAACGCTGCGTGGATCCATGGAAGACCACTGCCCATTTCCTCATCGACCGCAAGCTTGCCAAATACACAGAAACCATCACAACCAACAGTGCAGGAGTACGCGACTTTTACGCTTCCCACGGAATCCCTCAGGACAAGTTCACACTGATTCCCAATGGAATCGAACCGGTTGCATCCTCATCGCTTTCGCGTGAAGAAGCCTTCACAGCGCTTGGCGTCGATCCAAAACGCAAATTGATCATGGCAGTGGGCCGGCTCTGGCCACAAAAAAAATATCGTGATCTGATTTGGTCTGCTGAATTATTAGGAACCCTCAGAGAAGACACGACCTTTGTGATCGTGGGAGATGGTCCACAAAAAGGTGAGCTACTCAGGCATCGTGACGCAGTGACTATCCCCGAACATGTCCGTTTTTGTGGACAACGTAACGATGTCACTGAACTGTTACCCCATGCAGATGCATTCTGGATTGGCAGTGAATATGAAGGGCAAAGCAACTCAGTGATTGAAGCAATGCAGGCCGGAGTCCCTGTGATCGCTTCGAATATCCCAGGCAACCGGGACCTGGTAATCGATCAGCAGACCGGGCGTCTGGTGAAGCTGGGAGACACTGCTGACTTCGCCCGCCAGACCCATGAAATACTTGAAAATGAAGCCGAATCAAAGCGTCTTGGCAACAACGCGCGGGACCGCATCGCATCAGAATTCACGGTTGCTCAAATGGTCGCAAAACACGCCAATCTTTACGACGGCTAGACGGCCAATCGCGGCGCGGTAATTCCCCACCAACTGATGCCCACGACAAATGCATGTCCTCGCTGTTAAAACAATCCGAATGCATAGGTTATGCGTGCTGTTGCGCGATGTGGTTCTTCAGCCACAAAGCGGAAAAATCGGCAAAAACTGATAAACGTTTCCGCTCGTAACGGTCAGGACATGGCCCGCTATTCGAATTTCCTACCATTCACCCGTTTTGACTCAAAAGCACGTTGAGAAGACGGCTCAGACGGATAGGATCGGGTCTGTGATGGCGAACGCGGTGTTGACACTAACTCAACCGCCCGCAGACGCTTGGAGTGAATGAAGAGAACTCATCTGAGGCACCTGATCATGGACACAAGCGAGACCAGCCGACCAGCAATCGACGAAGTCGACCTGCTGCTGGCCAACGCCCGCTTGCGAGACGAACTGGAACCGTATCGAGACGAGTCGATTGACGACCCGTCCATCACGCGGATGTCGCTTCGTACTGAAAACGAATACCTCGCTTCGATGTTAGCTTGGGAGCGTGCCCCGGCACTCCCCATCGCGAACTGGTTTACCCCTGCGATGGAATTACCCGCTCCCGACTCACTTGATGACGAAACACTCTCGCAGGTTCTCACGCAGACGATCAGTCGACTTTATTCCCAGAAGGTAGTGCTTCGGTTCACTGATCACCTCTGTGATCGCGAACTTTACATGATCGTCTATCGCGACATCCTGCACTGTTGCGAGAAGAAAGTGGAGTTGCCCGGCAAGTTTCTTGAGTGGCGTTGTATCGAAGACAACGAGACTTGGCTTCGGTTTTACGCCGACGCGATCGAACGGCGCCGCTTCCAAGAAGAGCACGACGTTGATCTGCCGCCTGCCGAGACGCCTCATTATCAGCGTAAACTTCCGGGCTAGGCCCAGATGACTTTGTCTCCTTTGGGCGCAGGCCATTTTTCTCGGCTTCTGCTTCCACTGTCCAGCGAGGCCCCCACATGCTCTCATTGCGACGTCGCATGAGCGGCGTTTTCTCTGTTTCGCTGACTCGCTGGTCGGCATCAGACTCAACAGCATTTCCACTACCTGCCGAGTTGCCGAAACTATGCTCGGCAGCCGCAGCATCCCGTAAGGGATCGCCTCCTGGGCGTGCCACTTTGACAAACTTCTGTCCGTCAAACGCCACATAAACAGTGTTGGTCTCAATCCCCAATGACACAGGGAAAAGCAGGTCATGGTCCTGTGTCGGACGTTTTATTGTGTTGTCAGTTTTGCAGTCTGGTGCGAGATCGAATGAAGACCTTCCCGCTCGTTCGGCCACTTTCAACCATAAACCGTACTGTTGCTCAGATGGATGACACTGGCAGCAACGAAAATCACTGACATCCCCCGACGTCATATGAATGTCTTTCAAGGCAGAGGACTCCACAGCCTTTCCAGGCGTGCCTTCGCCCTGACTGGACTCAGCATGGCCAAACTCAGCGTGGGAACTGTTCGACGATTCTAGGGTTGATGCAAGCTGCTGATACTGACTGGTTACGATCGCGACCGAAACGGCACCTTGGAGCAGAGCAACCTGCTGCAGCAAAACACTAGCAGGCGTCACCCAAAGAGGCTCTCCGAAATTCCCCAAATCAGGCTCTACCTCGACAAGGTAATTAACCTCGCTCAGCACACTTCCATTCCCGCTGGACAAACCAGTCTGCCCTGGAAGTCCCGCATCGGCGAACTGGGAATGTGACAACTCGGAATCTGGAGTCCCTGCATCTGCGGCCTCTGACTCAATGACCTCGTCAAGCAAGTTCAATGCTGCATCCACATCCGACAACATATCGTGCGTCGAGCGAACATGTCCGCGATACCATCGCCAAGAAGCGGCGTCATCTGGTTGGTCAAAACTGAAACTCCTCATACCGTCATCGGAGCAGAGGCTGTCAGCATCGAGCCGGAACGACCGTCTGTTGCTGAAACATGGGTTACTCTGATGGAGTGGGTGAGAATAATTGTTCGAGTTTCACCGTCTCTACGGCAGTACCGGACACGCTTGTAGGGATTATGAGCAAAATGCTTGCGACACGATCGATAGAATCGATCGACTTAGTCTTCGGTCGCGAAGCTACCCCACCATGTGGCGTTCGGTTTCCAGTCAGATTCCAGCATTTTGGCATGCGACTGCTCCAAACGATCCTTGAGTTCGGTTTGCATGCGGCGGAATTTCGCTTCCGTCTTCTTGGGTGAATATCGGGGATCCGGCTCAGGAAATCGTGCTTCGACGGACTGCAGCCACGTTTGCAGTTGCTCCCACATTTCGGCAGTACGAACAGGATGTGTCAGTGATAAATCACTGACCTCCGAAGGATCAACACTTAAATCGTAGAGTTCGTTTCGTCCGTCCTCGTAGTAGTGAATGAGTTTCCAGTCGCCATCCCGAAACAGAGAGCTAGGCTCTCCACCCTGGTTGTCATAATGCGGATAGTGCCAATACAGCGGGCGTTCGGGGATGGACTGTTTCTTTAGCAACGGAACCAGAGATACTCCATCCACATGTTGCTCTGGTCTGGGTTGAAGCCCGCACAGTTCGAGAATGGTGGGGTAGAAATCAGCTCCTGTGACCGGCACACTGCAAGTTGTTTTCGCCTGAGTGACTGCTGGATAGCGGATATAGAATGGCTCTCGAATTCCACCTTCCCACTGCCGCCCCTTTCCGCCTCGAAGCGGAAGATTACTTGTCGCGTAAGCATCTCCCGACGACACGCCCCCATTATCACTCGTGAAAATGACAATCGTGGACTCAGTCAGCCCGGTCTCCTCCAGAGCATCCAAAACCTCCCCCACCGCGCGGTCTGTCGTCTCTACCATCCCCGCATACACAGGATGATCTTGCACCTGACGCACCGGCAACGTGCGATCAATTTTGAAACGACTCGCGACTTCAGGCATTTGAACGGCAGATGCCTGATACTTGGCCCAAAGATCTCGACTCGTCTGCACTGGGGCATGAACGCTGTAAAACGACAACATTGCAAAGAATGGACGTTTACGATTCTGCCGGATGAAGTCCGCCGTCTCCTTCCCTAAACGCATGGTCAGCGACTCACCACCAGGTCCATCCTTCATTTGCGGATTTCGATAGGGAGAGAAAAATCCGCCGGGCGGACTGCCACGATGATGCCCCCCTATGTTGATCTCATACCCATGGTCCGTAGGAAGTGATCCCTCGCCGCCCAAGTGCCACTTGCCTGCGAAGAATGTGCGGTAACCGGCCTCTTTCATCGCCTCAGCAATCGCAACGTCCTCGGCGGGCAAAGCTCGAACGTACTCCGCTGGCAACAACCGGTCTTCCCGTTTCCATTCCATCCCGGATCTGGCGCCAATCCAATTCGTCACCCCATGGCGGGCCGTGAACTGGCCTAATTGAATACTGGCGCGAGAGGGACTGCACACACGGCAAGTCGCATACCCCTGTGTGAACCGCATTCCACCACGAGCCAGCCTGTCGATATTCGGACTCTCATAAAACGTGCTGCCTTCAACGGACAAATCATGCAAGCCCATATCATCAACAAGAACAATGACAACATTGGGCCGCTCGACTGCAGTCGCGTTCGCGGTGACCGCAATCAGCAGAACAAAGAATGACAATACCTGACGCATGAAGCACCTATCTAGAAAAACGAAAAGCTAATTCAAACTCGCATCGGAACCCGGTTGATCAAACGCATGACCAACCTTGCAGCACTTCACTCAAACGGCAATGCCCCAAACCGCCGCGCGGGCCACGTTGAAACACGGGACCTGAAACGATGGCCGCGAGATTACGCTTCGAATCTGACTACTCTGGCGAGCATTTCACTCTCACGAGCATGTCAGTTTAACCTCAACGGACAGTCTGCACGACTAAACCCGAAGAATGCTTGACGGTCACGTGGCGACACCAGCGTCACCCCGTTCCGAAAGCATTTCCTCCAAAAAGCCAACCGCATGACCGGCCGCATCGGCTTGACTCTGTTCCTGCCCAGCTACTTGGCCAGGATGTTCAGCCACTTGGTGCTTACCTGGATTATTGACAGGCTTGTCGAGAATCTGCTGAAGCTCGTTTGCGAGCTCCCGATCATTCCTCAACCAGCGTCCACACCCCAGCTTCTCAATTCGATTTGCATTATCAAATTGATCAAAGGCCATCGGCCGAATGAGTTGAGGTATTCCGGCAGCCAACGCTTGCGACGTTGTGCCGACTCCCCCGTGGTGCACAATTGCCGCACAGTGTGGCAACAAGCGTGTGAACGACATGTAGGGCATCGCGCGCACACTCTCGGGTAGTTCTGCCGGAAAGTTCTCTGGGAAAGTCGACAGCAACAGGCCTGGACGCTTGAGTTGAAGACAGGCTTTGACCGCTGCGTCAAAAAAAGTCCGGCAGTGATGGTGTGCCGTCCCAGACGTGAACACAATCGGCCGATCCTGCGGCAGCACGAAATCGTCAGTACTGTTGTCCTGCAACGGAAAGCCACAGTGTCTTAACTGCGGAAGAAATGATTTGGTTGCAGGCGAAAACCAATCGGGATACATCGCGAGAATCAGGTCAGGTGAATGCCACCAATGATTGAGCGGTCGTCGCAGGGGCTTCATCCCATATTCAGATCGCATACGATTGATGGGCGTTCGAATCGTCGGGTCGACCGCCACCGTGTCAATCAACCAATAGGTTGCACGCATCAACCACTGAGGACGCGACATCTCGAACCACCACCCAGAAAGCTTTGGCGGATCATCAAGTGTCCGCAGGATGACGGGTTGCAAGTGGACACTTGCCAACGGTGTGTCGGGATGTGCGTCGCGAAAGATCCTTGAGGCAAGATCCAACGGATGGGAAACAAGCACGGTCTGGCCCGGAACGTGATAGCGTTCAATGACATCCCGATGCCGTTCCAAGAACTCTGACACAACGGTTCGAAATACTTGCAGCGGACCGCGGATCGGCTTCCAGACATGGGGATTCCCCAAAGCCTCCGTGAACTGCTGGTGCCCAATCACCACTTCAACATCAAGGCCTGCATCAGCAGCAACATCCGCGTACGGTTCGGCCAACGAAATAACGACCTCATGCCCAGCCTCACGCAGTCGTCGACCGATTGCGATCATAGGATTCACATCGCCGCGTGACCCGGGTGCCGAAAGAATCGCTCGCAAGATTAACGCTCGATGTTGTATTCGGTGATTTTACGGTACGCGGTCGCACGACTAACGCCTAGCAACCTCGCTGCCTCAGGAACATTTCCGCTGGTGCGACGCAGGGCTTTTAAGATCAATCGCTGCTCCCATTCATCAATACGAAGCGTATCGAGCCGGCTGATTCCCGCATCGCGCAGACCAAGATCATCCACCTCGATGTTGGGTTCATCGGCCATGACAACGGCGCTGTCTATGACATTTCGCAATTGCCTGACATTTCCGGGCCACGCGTATTGCTGCAACTGTTCCCGTGCTGCATCTGACAGCCCCAATTTTGAGCGTCCGTGTTGTGCAGAAAAGTGGTCAAGGAAGTGATCCATCAACAGCTCAACATCGCCATCCCGGTCTCGCAATGGTGGCACAACCAATTCAAAGACGCTAAGGCGGTAAAACAGATCTTCACGAAACTTGCGTTCCCTGACGAACTCTGCCAGATCGCGGTTCGTCGCGGCAATCACGCGAACATCAACGAGGACCTCTTCCGTCGCCCCCACAGGCAAAAACGGATGTCCCTCAAGAATTCGCAGCAACTTCGCCTGCCCCTCAAGCGTCAACTCTCCGATCTCGTCCAAGAATAGCGTGCCAGTGTGCGACTGCTGAAACCAACCCACATGATCACTATCTGCCCCCGTGAATGCACCCTTACGGTGGCCGAACAATTGGCTTTCGATCAGTTCACTCGGGATAGCAGCACAGTTGACCGTGAGCATGGGGCGTTGCGCGCGAGGGCTGGAGCGATGAACAGCTCTTGCGACCAGCTCTTTCCCTGCCCCACTTTCACCCCGGATCAGAACAGAACCGTTCGCGTTGCCTACCCTGCATATTTTGGCTTTGAGCTTGTTCATGCTTGGGCTACTGCCGATCAATTCATCGGTATCAGCATTTCGGTCAGCAATACTTTTCTTTTCCGCCAACAACGAATCATGCTCAAAGGCTCTTCCCAATCCGACTGCCAACAGACGCCCTGCTGCAACGGCCAGCTCAAAGTGAGCCGGCTCAAATGTTGGCTGTTCCCGATACAGGTGCAACACCCCCAGATTATTTCCGGCGTTCTCCAACGGAACATAAATCACGTCGGACCAATTTCCCTCTTCTGCCATGCCTGGATTTCCGCGTCGGGCATCCTCATTGATCCAGATAGCCTCGCCATCTCGAAGCACTCGCCTTACCAAACCCTTACTAAGGCTGATTGAGTCGGCACACTCGGCTGGTTGCACGCGTTGTGGCTTCATTCGGCCATCACCCGTGTCGAAGGAAAGACCGACCACGTCGGATCCCGTACGGTCCTTCAATAATTCGATGACCGTATCGATGATTCCATCAGGACTTTCATTTTTCAGCAGGTTCAGGCTGAGAGTGTAAAGATCGATCAAATGCCCCGCTGAAGCCACGTCCGCGATTGGGTCCTCCAACTCAAGTCGCCACGTACCGGTGGTGTGCACCTCTTTGGTTTGAGTCTCCGTGGGACGACCTTCGCCAGACTCGTCCAAATCAGGCTCGACCAACTGCATGTCAGTGCTGCCGATGGTAACAACGCTCTTGTCCAAAAGCCTAGCGTGATCGGTTTTCTGACCATTCACATGCGTGCCATTACGACTGCTCGTGTCGCGAAGATGCCAGTTGCCATCCTCAAAGAAAACGACTGCGTGAAACCGCGAACTCACCGGATCGGTAAGCATGATGTCACAATTCGACCCACGTCCAATGTGCAGCGGACGTGCAGGATCCAGAGGGAACTGTTTTCCTTTTTCTGGACCGCTTCGTACTGACAGGTAAGCCACCATGGTTGATTCAGCCTGGGTTTTTCAGCTCATTCAAATGCTTATGGCGTCAGCGACGAAATCCGAGTTAGCCACTCGATGAACGCCGTAAAACCATACGGGACGGTTCTCACGTAGGAGAATGCACCTTCCCTACTGCGTGCTCACGCGGTGCAGCAGGACCAAACCAGCCGCAAGTCGTTTAACACAAACAACTTAAGAACTATGCAAAAGCCGCGAGGGCGGATTTTCATGAAAACCTTCAGTCGTCTGTCTCATTTTAAAACGCCAAGCACCGCGAAGCGATCCCACAGGTAAAAATTATTGTCAGTCTGCCCCCATTTGCCTCCCCCAATCGGACCAGACGGGCCAATTTGCAGCCCAGGCAATCAGACTGATGAGCTTCGATCCGGGTGGAACGTTAAAATTCCGCTGTTTCATCCCAAACGAGACGACGCAACGCCTAGTTTGGTGCTGCCAGGCTTGAGGGCTGCCAATAACTCGTTCGAGTCCTTCGATCCCCATCCATTTCACCGGGCCCAGAACAGAGTCGACCGTCGTGGAGAGCCACCAGCACCGATGAACACCAGTTTTTTATCTGCTAAACTAGAGTCAGGTCACGTTCACAGGAAAACTCGTCGCACACGAAGCAACGGTGTTTTTAGAAGAATGCTACTCCCGCCTGCGGTTTCTCCAACCCCAACACCGCTTAGCTTGAATCTTGGATGATTTGATGCGTATCCCTGTTATTTTAACGGTAACACTCAGCATTTTGCTTGGCGTTCCGATCCGTGCCAAAGCGACTGACGCGGAAACGCTTGCCGACCGGATCGACCACCACATTGACGCACGTTTGCAGACTGAGGGAGTGGCTCCTGCGCCGATCGTGGCAGATGAATCATTTCTTAGGCGGGTGACGCTCGACTTAGCTGGTCGTATTCCAACCCCTGCCGAGCGCACCAACTTTCTTGCCCAACAGCAAAACGAAGCCGATTCGCCAACCCGACGAAGGCAACTTGTTGAACAGTTGATCAACTCACCGGACTATGCCTATCACGCTCGGAATCAGTTGGACATCCTGCTTTTGCTTCGTAGCGAACACAATACGAGCTGGCGTGAATATCTTTTGGAGGCAACCAGCGAGAATCGTGGCTGGGACCAAATGTTTCGTGAGATTTTCCAGCCAGAGGACACACTGACCAGCGACGTGCGCCCCATCAGTTACTTAAAAAAGCAACTGAATGATCTTGATGCACTGACCAATGGTGCCAGTGTCAAATGGCTAGGGGTGAACATTGCCTGTGCCAAGTGTCATGACCACCCACTGGTGGATGATTGGACCCAAGATCATTACTACGGAATGACTTCGTTTTTCAAGCGTACCTTTCGCACCAAGAAGGGATTCTTGAGCGAGCGTTTTGAGGGGCTGCCTAAATACACAGACGTTTATGGTGACGAGCAACAACCGGGTTTGATGTTTCTGACTGGTGAAAAAGTGGATATCCCGGCACTGGACATGGAGGAAGAAGCTCTGAAAAAACTTCAAGAGGCAATCAAGAAGTCGGAAAAGGACGATAAATCTGATCCACCTCCTCGCCCCGAGTTTCGCCCTCGCAGCAAGTTTGTTGAACTCGCCTTGGGAGACAACGAATACAGGTTCTTCGCCAAGAACCTGGTCAATCGCATCTGGGCTCGTTTGTTGGGCCGTGGCTTGGTCCACCCATTGGATCAAATGCACTCGCAAAATCCTGCAAGCCACCCGGAACTGCTGGAAGAACTGGCGGAGGCGGTCGTGGAATCGGGCTATGACGTTCGACACTTGACTCAGGCGATCGTACTCAGCAAAGTCTACGCCCGTGGCGCGAGTGATTCTGCCGCACCGCCGATTGCCCCTGATCTTTTTGCAGTGAGTCTTCCTCGCCCGTTGGCGCCCAGACAACTTTCACTGTCACTGCGTATCGCCGGCCAAAACCCCGAAAAGATGCAGGGCAGGGTCAACGAGGACTCATGGGTTGCCGAGCGAGAAAAATTGGAGAAAGCGTCTGAGGGCAACGCGAAAAAACTGCTGATCCCCACTGAAGGTTTTCAAGTTGCTGTCACAGAAGCTTTATGGTTCAGCAACAACCTGTCGCTTCAAAAAGACCTTCTCAGCACCTCCAACGATCGTCTGGTGGGTTATCTAAAAACACTTGAAGCGGATGATGAGGTGGTTTCGGCAGCGTTTGCCTCTGTCCTCAATCGTACGCCCGATGCCGCGGAAACAAGTGCCATCAAGAAATACCTTGCGGAACGACAAGAGCGTCGTGACGATGCTCTGAAGCAAGTCGTATGGGCGTTGTTGGCCACACCTGAATTTCGTTTCAACCACTAGGTCATGATTTGATGAATCTGCTAAATCGAAGATCGATGCTCAAGGCTGCCGGAACGACAGCTGCAGCTTCCAACATGGCAGCGGTCGAACTGTTGTCACAACCAGCCATGGCCGCCGAACTGGCACGCAACGGTAAAAATGTAATTCTGCTTTGGCTCGCCGGTGGTGCCAGCCAGCTGGAAACATGGGATCCCAAACCCGGACAACCGACCGGTGGACCGTTCGCAAAAATCCAAACATCGATCCCAGGTGTAGAAATCTCAGAACTGCTTCCCAAGATGAGCACGCGTCTTGATGAAACAGCCATCATCCGCTCTCTGAACACGAAAATCGCAGACCATGGTCAAGGATACTTCCTGATGGACCGCGGGCGTCGCGCGGAACCTGATATTGAATTCCCTCACTTGGGCGCGATTCTTGCTCACGAACTCGGGCAAATTGACAGCAAAGTTCCCGACTACGTCTCGATGTACACATCGACTGAAGGACGACGACAAGGCTCCGCAGGTTTTCTTGGTGCGAGATACAATCCGATGTTTCTCACCGACAAGATGATTCCGGAAGATATCCAACTTCCCGAGTCAATCAGCGATGCCGACCACCGTGACCGGGCCGCTTTGCGAAAAACACTGTCGCACCGCTTCGCCACCAGTACGAAACATGCGGGTGTTGGAAGTCACGAAAATGCTTATGAGCGGGTGCGTGGGCTGATGGCAAGCGACTACCTGTTTGATGTCGATCGTGAACCCACTGCCATGCGTGACGTGTATGGCCCGACTCAGTTTGGACAACAGTGCCTGGTTGCTCGGAGATTGGTCGAAGCAGGTGTGCCCTTTGTCAAAGTGGCCCGAGCGTGGTGGGATAGTCACGGTCAGAATTTCGAGACGCACAGGGAACTGTGCGCTGACTTGGATCATTGCATGAGCACATTGCTAGATGACCTCAAGCAACGCGGCTTACTGGAAACAACGCTCGTGATCACTTTGGGTGAGTTTGGAAGAACCCCTAAAATCAATGGCAGCCTGGGGAGAGATCATTTCGCTAACGCATGGAGTTGCACTTTAAGTGGATGCGGTATTCGCGGCGGGACCGTGTTCGGCAAGACCGATCCGGATGGGCAAACGGTCACTGAAGGCGAAATGAACGCTGGTGATCTTTTCGCAACCATTTTTTCAGCGCTTGGCATTTCCCCTGACAAAGAATACATGGTTGGCAGCCGTCCGATTCCAATCGCCGACTTTGGTAGCGAACCGTGCACCGAGGTGTTGTCATGATTCCTGCAACGCTGAAAAAAACGAACGAGTGGAAATCCTCGGATATTGTTTTCTGCCTCAAGCATGTAGCGGAAACACAACGACTTTGGTTCGCAGGATCCGACTTCAGTGTCTATCAATACGATCTGTCGATCGAAAAACCGGAACGCCAGCCATTTGAAGGCGAAGGGCACACAAGCTACGTCACCGGCATGGTGCGACAGGACAACACTTTGATTACCTGCGGATATGACGGTCAGCTTTGCTGGTGGAATATCGATGAACGCCGGCTGACCCGCAAAATAGCGGCTCACGAACGGTGGGCAAGAGCAATCACCAAGTCACCCGACGGATCAAAGCTATACTCAGTTGCCGATGACATGCTCTGCAAAGTTTGGGATGCATCAACTGGTGAACTCCTCGAATCGTTGCAAGAGCACGCTTTACAAACCCCCAACCATTACCCCTCGATGCTATATGCTGTCGCCGCCTCACCCGATGGCAAGTGGCTTGCAACAGGCGACCGTATCGGACACACCGCAATTTGGAACACTGATTCTTTTGAGAAAATCGCCGAGCTAGAAACACCAATCATGTACACGTGGGACCCGCGTGCGAGGCGACACAGCATTGGCGGCATCCGATCACTCGCTTTCTCTCCTGACAGCAACGAACTTGCGATCGGCGGCATCGGTAAGATTGGCAACATCGATCATCTTGGCGGTCCCGCCCGCTTGGAAGTTTTTGATTGGCGAAGCGGAACCCAACGCTTGGAGATTGAAGACAACAAGAAGAAAGGATTGATTGAGCAAATCGTCTGGTCACCGGGTAAAGAGTGGATTCTAACGGCCGGTGGTGACAACAATGGTTTCCTGACGTTTTACAACGCAGAGACGGGAGATCTGTTACACCAGGACGGGCAGAACGGACACATCCATGAGATCTCCGTGGGACCCAACTTTGATGAGCTATTTGTTGCCGCGCATGAACGACTCACAAAATGGACCATGAAAACCGAACAACAAAACCCAGATATTAATGAGACGCCGAAAGAGGACTCGAAGGCTTCCAAAAAAGCTGCGCAGAATTAGCTGACAGTATGAAAATCACAGCTCAGCAACAGCGTCCCAAACCCAAACAAACCGGTCATCCAAGGAAACGGGCCTAGTGCACGGGGGCATACATTACCTTGGAACACACCTGTTCCCCACATTGTCGTCAAATCAAATCCCCGAGCCAAACAAGGCGTACCCATGAAATTACCGATACTATTACTGGCTGCAGCATCTCTCAGTTTCTCATCTGCGTTTGCCGCTGACGACGAGGCGAACAAAGCTAAAAAGACAATCCATCTTTTCAATGGCAAGAACCTTGACGGTTGGACTCAACGAAATGGGACAGCAACCTACCGTATAGAAAAAGATGCAATCGTTGGAAAAACCAACGAAGGCAGCCCAAATTCTTTTCTCTGCACGGACCAACTTTACGGTGACTTCATCCTTGAGTTCGAGGTCAAGGTAGATCGCGCGTTGAATTCCGGTGTTCAAATCCGCTCGCAATGTAAAGGCGACACCCCGGACGGTCGTGTGAATGGTCCCCAAGTCGAAATTTCCAACGACAAAATGGCAGGGTACGTCTATGGCGAGGCGGCTGGTGGTTGGATGACTCCTGATGCCGATCGCACACCACACGACACCTTCCAAGACGGCAAATGGAACAGCTATCGCGTGGTTGCCAAGGGCCCCAGCATCAAAACATGGATCAACGGCAAGCAGATTTCGGACTTAGTCCACCAAGAGCGTTACAAGACTCACCCCCGCGGCTTCATTGGTCTTCAGGTCCACGGCATCGGTCGCGGTCAGGGTCCGTACGAAGTTCGCTGGCGCAACCTGCATTTGCTGGATTTATCAGAAAAATGAGCCGCGCATACGTAGCCTGACATTCGCGATTTGGGATCCGCCTCACTGCCTCTGCCCCCCCAGCGGAAAGACGGTCAGGAAATCCCAACCAAGGCACGACCTTGAGACGCAAACCGTTTATACTGTGGGCAGCGCCGTGAGCCCAAATGACTTGCTAAACCCCACCAGCGCGTAATGCGTTCTTGAATTATCAGGCGACCTTCCCTAGAGCCAAGTTGCTGGTTTCATCTCGCCGATTCAGTTTGGCTAAGACACCAACACCTTCTATGTCCTGCGGAGCAATTTGCTACGGCAATGCCCCTCCCGATTTCACCAAACAAATATGAAAGCTTTAAATATGCGATTACTCGCGTTCTGCTTGCTTGCGGTTGGCGTTGTCCTGCCGAACGTTACGGTCACCGCTGCCGACGATGGTTACGTGTCTCTGTTCGATGGAAAGACACTCAAAGGCTGGGATGGTAATCCCGACTTCTGGAGTGTTCGGGATGGAGCAATCACTGGACAGACAACGAAAGAAAATCCAACGAAGGGCAACACCTTTCTTGTTTATCGCGGTGGGGATTTCAAGAACTTTGAACTGAAGTTCGAGTACAAAATCGTGGGTGGGAATTCAGGTGTGCAGTATCGGAGTTTTGAACCCGATGCCGAAAAGCAAAAGTGGGTGGTTGGGGGATACCAAGCAGACCTGGAAGCTGGAAACACATTCTCCGGAATTCTTTATGGCGAGCGTTTCCGGGGCATGCTGGCGAATCGCGGACAAAAAACGGAACTGGTGCGTGAGGATGGCAAATTCAAATCCAAGGTTGTTGGCTCAGTGGGCGACTCAGCCGAGATTCAATCAAAGATAAGAAAAGAAGACTGGAACGAATACTCAGTGCTGGCTGATGGGTTTCATTTCGTGCATAAGATCAACGGTGTAACCACTGCCGACTGCACCGACTTGGATGAACAGCAGCGGCGCGATTCAGGCATTATCGCACTGCAATTGCATGCCGGACCTCCCATGCTGGTCCAATTCCGCAACATCCGCATCAAGAACCTCGATGCAAACAAGGCATCGAAGGCACAAGACGAGACGAAAAAAACCTCCTCCAAAGGTGGCGAAAAGAAGAAGATTGTATTTATCTCAGGCAGACCCAGCCACGGATACGGTTCGCACGAGCACTATGCAGGTTGCCGCTTGCTGGCGAGCTCGCTGTCAGAAGCGATGCCAAACTATGAGGTTGAGGTCATCAAGCATGGTTGGCCAGAAGAAGGCATGAAGGCTCTGGAAGGCGCCGACACCGTCATTGTTTATTGCGACGGAGGCGGGAGGCATCTCCTTAATCCCCATATCAAAGAATTTGATCCGCTGATGAAACAGGGTGCAGGGCTTGTCTGCATTCACTACGGTGTTGAAACCCCAAAGGGTGAGACAGGCGACGCGTTTCTTGACTGGATGGGCGGTTACTTTGAAACACATTGGTCCGTCAACCCACATTGGGACGCCGAGTTCGAGTCATTCCCTGACCACCCCATCTCAAACGGTGTGAAACCATTCACCATCAACGATGAATGGTATTTCCACATGCGTTTCAGGGACAAGATGCAGGGTGTCACCCCAATTCTGTCCGCGCATCCTCCTGAAGACACGATGCGTCGCGGCGATGGCCCCCACAGCGGTAATCCTGCGGTTCGCAAGGAGGTCGCCAATGGTGAGATTCAACATGTTGGCTGGGCATCCGAACGTGACGGTGGTGGACGCGGCTTTGGATTCACTGGTGGGCACTTCCACCACAACTGGGCCGATGAAAACTTCCGCAAAGTTGTTTTGAATGCGATTGTCTGGACCGCTCATGGCACCGTCCCCGAATCAGGAGTCACGACGGCCGACCCATCCGAAGAAGACCTGGAAGCCAATCAGGACGAGCCCAAGTCGGGTGCCAAAAAGAAGAAGCCGGGCCGGAAGATCAAACGTGCCGTGCCTGCAGCACCCAAATCGAGCAAGAACAGCGCCGCCAAGCCCATTTTCAAGAGCGGAATCATTGACGCAAAAACCAAAGGCCACAGCGTCGTGATCGACGCTGAACTTGGGAACGCAAAACAGCTGTTTCTCGTCGCTACCGATGGCGGCAACGGATATGGCTGTGACTGGGCTGATTGGGGCGAACCCAAACTGACTGGGCCTCAAGGAGAAAAAAAACTAACGGACCTCAAATGGAAGTCTGCCACGAGCGGATTTGGCCAGCCCCGCGTCAATCTGAATTGCGGTGGCAATCCAATGAAGATCGACGGCAAAGAGATCGCCTACGGTATCGGTACTCACGCGAATTCCGTCATTGCGTTTGACATTCCAGCGGGTTACACCCACTTCAAGGCCATCGGTGGACTCGACAACGGCGGGACCGACCAAGGCTCGTGTGGTGATTCCAGTAGCGTGCAGTTTGCGGTTTACACCCAACCGCCTCCCACTCCCGACGGTTCAGGCGGAGGAGGAGCATCTCGCGAAGTTGCTGACGCGCTTGATGGCCTCGAGGTGGGGACCGAACTTGCGGCAAGTTTGTTTGCGGCTGAACCACAATTGCTGAGCCCCGCGAACATTGACATCGATCATCGCGGACGCGTCTGGGTCTGCGAAATCGTTAACTATCGCAAACACAATGGCAAACGACCTGAGGGAGACCGCATCCTGATATTGGAAGACACCAACGGCGATGGAATGGTCGATTCTGAAAAAGTTTACTACCAGGGCCGCGATATCGACTCGCCACATGGTGTCTGTGTGCTTGGTAACAAAGTGATCGTCTCAGCGGGCGACAAAGTGCAGGTATTCACCGACACCGACGGTGATGACAAGCCAGACACTCAGGAGGTTCTGTTCAGTGGCATCAGCGGGTCGCAACACGACCACGGAATTCATGCCTTCACGTTCGGCCCGGATGGAAAACTGTATTTCAACTTTGGGAACGCTGGCCGACAAATCAAGGATAAGGATGGCAAACCTGTTGTTGATGCAGCAGGGATGGTCGTCTCAGCGAATCGCCAACCTTACCAGGAAGGAATGGTTTTCCGCTGCAACCTGGACGGCAGCGAGTTTGAAACCCTGGGCTGGAATTTTCGCAACAACTGGATGGTCACCGTAGATTCCTACGGAAGCATCTGGCAGTCCGACAACGACGACGATGGCAACCGAGGCGTTCGGATCAACTATGTGATGGAGTTTGGCAACTACGGTTACAAGGATGAAAAAACCGGGGCGGGCTGGAAAGCCAAGAGAACAGGGATGCGGGACAGCATCCCTGAAAGACACTGGCATCTTAGCGATCCGGGCGTCGTTCCCAACCTGCTTCAGACGGGTGCGGGTTCACCAACCGGCATCACGGTTTACGAAGGTGACTTGCTGCCAATGTTCCGCGGGCATGTGGTGCACTGCGACGCAGGTCCCAATGTCTGCAGGGCCTACATGATCTCGGATGATGAGGCGGGATATGCTGCAAAAATCCGAAACATTCTGACTGGCACCAAAGACAAGTGGTTCCGCCCCTCTGACGTCAAGGTCGCACCGGATGGTTCACTTGTTGTCGCAGATTGGTATGACCCCGGCGTGGGGGGTCACGGCATGGGTGACTTGGATCGCGGCCGCTTGTTTCGAATCATGCCGGGAAACCACAAAGGGAATTATCAAGTCCCAAAATTCGACTTTGATACCATTGATGGCTCGATCGAAGCACTCAAAAATCCCAACTACGCGGTACGCTATATGGCATGGCAATCCCTTCATCAGAAAGGGAGTACCGCCGAGCCCGCTCTGCAAAAACTGGCTTCCTCCAAGAATCCCATCTATCAGGCGAGAGCGTTATGGCTGTTAGGAAAGATCGAGGGGCGAGGCCCAGCGACGATCAAGCAAGCCCTGGCGAGCAAGAATCCTGATCTACGCATCGTTGGAATCCGACTTGCCCGTCAACTCAAACTGGCAGATGCCCCTGGGGTGAAGGGCGATGTCCTCAACTACATTGCCTCACTTGCTGATGATCCATCGCCCCAAGTACGACGAGAACTCGCAGTCGCGTTACGCCACAGCGAATCTCCGCAAGCAGCACAGGTTTGGGCTCAACTGGCACTTCAACATGATGGAAAAGATCGCTGGTACCTCGAAGCACTTGGAATCGGCTCAGATACTAACCCCGATGCCTGTTTCGCAGCATGGCTTGAGCAAGTTGGCGACGACTGGAATACACCTGCGGGACAAGACATCGTGTGGCGCAGCAGAGCACCTGCAGCGGCCGATTATCTTGTCAAAGTATTGCAGCAACCCAAGGTGACCGAAGCCCAGCAAAATCGTTTGATGCGGGCCTTCGACTTCCACAGCGGCGCGCGTAAAGACGCGGCCCTGAAGAGCCTTCTGGGTCTTTGACCCACGAACTGAAGCCCAGGTTTTAACAAGCGTGCTGCTGTTACGACGTTCTGCTCTCACTGTTTTGTGGAGCACCGGTTTCGACTGGTGTCTCCACAAATTCATCCTTCCTGATCTTTATCCTTCCTGATCAAGGGATCAGCACTTGGCTGCCTACATGCGATTGCTTTCAACAACCGTTTTCCTTCACTGTCTAACGTTGATGGTTCTGCTTCCTACGACTTTGCGGGGACAAGAGACTGGCGATGTCACACCAAAAGACAAGCTGATCATTGAGACAGTCCTTCGCCTGCAGAACTTTGATCTCGAAAGTTCTGCTCCTGCCAAAGCGGCCGTGATGCGATACCTACGTGCTGAACAGGGCAGTGATCGTTATTTTGAACTGATCGAACGATTTAAGCCTGCTGAAGTCACCGAGTCTTTGGTTCAGTACAGCATCGCCAATGCATCGGAAACTGGTGGAGTGAGAGGTGCTGAATTGCTGTTTGCAATGAATCAGGGCAAAGCACTGATCGCGATGGCGACATCGGAGAACGAAACCAAGTCGCAGGCTGCAGTCCAATTGATTGGGCACGCAGCAGGCAAACAAACTGTTTCAATTCTTTTTCCGCTGATGCAAAGTGACGCTGCCCCCGCAACGGTGCGATCTGCTGCCCTCAAAGCACTGGGGAAACGACTGGATGGGCAGCAGAAAATAATAAAATTGGTGACAAACGGAAACTTGGCAGATGACCTGAAGTTCGCTGCAGCCAATGCCTTGCTTAGTTCATCCAACACCGAGATTGCAACCACGGCTGCCAAATATCTGGAACTCCCGGCGACCGCAGATAGCCAACCGCTACCAGCGCTCTCCGAACTTGTAAAACGCAAAGGTGACGCCAAAGCGGGACGCAAAATCTTTGAAACGACTGGAACCTGTAGCAAGTGCCACAAAGTCCGCGGTGCAGGAAAAGAGGTAGGTCCAGACCTGAGCGAAATCGGCAGTAAATTGTCGCGTGAAGCGATGTACGTTTCCATCCTCGACCCCAGTGCTGCGGTTAGCCACAATTTCGAGACATATTCAATCCTGACACTCGACGGCTTGGCAATCACCGGGCTACTGATCAGTGAAACAGACGAGGCCGTAACGCTTCGTAACAGCGAAGGGATCGACAAGACGATCGCTCAGGAAGACATCGAGATTTTCAAAAAACAGAAAACGTCCCTGATGCCGCAAGATCTGCAGAAACTGCTGACAGTCGACCAGTTGGTAAACCTGGTTGAATACACGCTCACTCTTAAAAGAGCTGGTGGCTGAGTGCGACCGGTGATCTCGGCTCAAAAAGTGCCCCATGCGAGGCACGCCCTTGCCGTACCAATCTGCCAGCGGGCATTGCTCATCGTCAAATTAAAATAGACGGAGCCCACCGATGCCCCCAAAGATACCCACCGATGCCCCCAAAGATACTGGTGCAAAGGGATAGCCTTAAGTCTAGAATAATGGGTAGTGCCTGATGACGCTTACCGACAAGGTCGCGATCCGACGCAAGCCAAAGAGCTGCCCACGCCGGATGGCTGATGGCTGAAGAACCTTTGCTAACCCACCATGCACACGGCAATGAGCTGAGATTTTGTCCACCAAGCGTTGGTTAGCAAATCCCTGCTAACCGCAACCCCCGCCCCATCCCACATTCAGCGTTTCGACTCCCTCCCAAGATTTTCATTGCTTCGTCGTCCTGACATGGACGAATATGAGTATTGTCCGAGAATCTTGGTAATCGTTCACTCAACTGGCAATTGTGACTGACACGGAAGCACGAGCAACAATTATGAGCAATCACACCCGTCGATCGGTACTACGTGGCCTCGGAGTCTCAATAGCTCTGCCTTGGTTCGAATCGCTGGCAACACGTGGCACACCCAGCGGCAGTACGGCGTCCGCGTCGGACCGGCCCGAGACGCCTCCGCAGCGGATGGCGTTTATCTTTGTTCCGAACGGGATTCACTTGCCGGACTGGACGCCAAAGGGCGTCGGTCATGGATATGATCTTCCCAAAATTCTGCAGCCATTAGCTCCTGTCCAGGATGAGCTCATGGTTCTGAGTGGTTTGACCCATGACAAAGGTCGAGCCAATGGAGATGGTGCAGGCGATCATGCACGTAGTGCGTCCGTATTCCTGACCGGTGCCCAGCCGCGGAAGACCGCTGGGCAGAACATTCGTTCCGGCGTCTCGGTGGACCAGATTGCTGCCCAAGCAGCAGGACATGCTACTCGGTTTTCCTCACTTGAACTTGGTTGTGAGGCGGGTCGCAGTGCAGGTAACTGCGATAGCGGTTACAGCTGTGCCTATTCTTCGAACATTGCCTGGTCATCAGCCTCGACGCCCGTCGGCAAAGAAACAAATCCAAGATCTGTGTTTGAAAGACTGTTCAGTGACTCACCCGGAAAAAAACGCGACGAAAAAGCGGAACAGCGTGAGCGTCTGAAAAAGAGCGTCCTGGACTTCATTTCAGAAGATGCGCGGCGTTTACAGAAGACAATGGCGGTTCAAGACAAACGGAAACTGGATGAATTTCTAAGTGGCGTCCGCGAAGTAGAACAACGAATCGAACGTTCTGATGACGACAACGCCGCCAACATGGAACTTGATTATCCACGGCCACCGAACACGCCGCGTGATTTTGGTGAACACTTGCGACTGATGTGCGACATGATGGTGCTGGCGTTTCAGACCGACCGCACTCGGATTGCCAGTTGCATGTTTGCCGACGCAGGCAGTAACCGCAGCTACCGAAACATCAATGTCGCGGATGGACACCACGGGCTTTCACACCATCGCGACGATCCTGTCAAATTGGAAAAAATCAGCAAGATCAATCAGTTTCATGTAGCGCAACTCGGATACTTCTTGCAGAAACTCAAAGCAACGCCGGACGGCACTTCAAACCTGCTAGACAACTCCATGATCTGTTACGGTAGTGCCATTAGTGACGGTAATCGCCACAATAACGAGAACTTACCGATCCTGCTCGCGGGTAATGCTGGTGGGTTGATTGACTCGGGTCGTCATGTGCAAGTCGCGCCCGAGACCCCGATGTGCAACTTATTCATGTCGATGCTGGAGCGTTTTGGTACCCCCGTCGATTTCGTCGGTGACAGCACCGGAAGCTTATCGGAGCTCCAGCTCTGATTTCCGGCATTGGTGACCTGAATCAGCTGATCAGGTCAGCATTCAACACCAGTCCCCCCGTCCGAAAATGGGCAACTGTGGTAAAGAAATCCTCAATCAAACCGAGACCGCTCGGGGGTGCTGAGAGGCGACTGCTCTCCCCGGCGGCGGCCATTCTGATCATCATTTCCGTCTGCTTCATTGAACCAAGCAGGGTTGGCTCGCAAGAGCCAACCGCGAAAGAAGACACCGTAGGCAATGCAGACAAGCTGGCAGCGGCACTTGGCGATGTTGACTTAAAAAAGCGTCGTGATGCTGCTTACCAACTTGCCACGATGGGGAAAGACGCATTCCCAGCGCTCGACGCTCTGATTGCACAACTTGAGGACCGTGATGAACAGGTCTGGATGCAATCGGTAACCGCAATTGGAAAAATTGGTCCAGGAGCAAGAACGGCGATCGAACCCCTCTGTAAGGTTTTCGATGACCGAAATGTGCAGAAAAGGTACAGGGCGTCATGGGCCATTGGTCAAATCGGTCCGGCCGCTATCCCGATACTCGGTGAACGAATGTCCGACTCTTCCAGCGCTCAATGCGCGGGTGCAATCGAGGCACTAGGCTGGATGAGCGACAATCCTAAACCAGCCACCGAACTTCTGACCCCGATGCTCAAAGATGACCGCGTCAACCTGAGGCGTTTGGCTGTCAAATCACTCGGCAAACTGGGCCCAAGCGGCTACCCAAGCTTGGCAACTGCCTTATCGGATGATGACCGTCAGGTAAAAGCCAACGCCCTACGCGCCCTGGCGAGAGCTGAAACGCTTGCTCCCCCGCTGCTGGATTCAATGATTCAGCTTACACAAGACGCAGACCCTGCAGTGCGGGCTGCTGCCTTGATTGCGTTAGGCCGCGGGATGCATGACGCCAGTCGTTTGCTCGACTTGCTATTGAACGGAATCCAAGATCCATCTCCGAACGTGCAAGGCGCTGCCGCTCACTTACTGCAAAACATCACTGGACAGACGGAAGTCGCAATCTCGGCCCTCAGCAATCTGCTAACAAATGAACAACGACCGACCCGCCTTGCAGCCGCTCGAGCTCTTGGAGCATTGGGAGAAAACGCTGCGGATGCGACTGACACTTTAATCACGGCGCTTAGATCAAAGAGAAGTGAACAGAGCCAAGAAGATGAAAGTCAATTGACCGAACGGGATGTGATCGCCGAAGCACTGATCCGGATTGGTGGTCCTGCCGTTCCTGCACTTCTGCGTGCTTCAAGTACTCCTGATTCTGCAAGCGAACAAATCGCAATCGCGCTCGCTGGCATCGCGTCCAAAGCAAGCGGGCCTCTGATTGAAGCATTGCAAGCCGATTCAGAACAAACGCGAGCGGGTGCCGCTAATGCAATTGCTGCAATGAACCCCATCCCCGATAAAGCCATCGAACCGCTCAACCAATGTTTGGCTGATTCTTCAATCATCGTCCGTACCGCAGCGATCAAGGCTTTATCGAGCCAGAACAGAAGCTCAAAAGAATGGGTATCGAGACTCCAAACCCTCGCCGTTGACCGACAACCTGCTATCCGCCATGCGGCTGTGATTGCGTTGGACAGGACCGATGACGAAGAAGCGACTGTGAAAGTGTTTGTAGACCGCCTGTCGGACGACGACGAAACCGTGCGTCTTGCCGCGGCAGTCGCACTCGGACGCTCCGCAAAGCGAGCCACCTCAGCACTTGTGCCCCTGCTATCCATCCGAGGCGACAAGCTAGCTGGGATCCGTAAAGCAGTCGTCGACGCAATCTCGCAAACAGATAACCGTAACGAAGAAATTGTTACCGCCGTCACTGAATTTCTAAGTGACCCTGATCCATCCGTTCGCATTTCGGCGATTAAAGCTGCCGGCGACATGGAACTCATGTCGGGTCCAATCGTAAACGCACTCACACACTCATTGGACAGCACCGAAGAAAACGTGTTACTGGCGGCACTGCCATCCCTTGGCCTAATGGGTAGCAAGTCTGAAATCGGTACAGCTCAACTGTCAAAAGTCCTTCAGGATGAACGCAGCACAGTTCGATCAGCCGCACTCAAATGCCTTACCAAAATTGAATCAGATCGCGAAAACCTGATATCGGTTCTGATCAAAGCCCTCGACGATTCTGATTGGACCGTACGCGGCGTAGCAGCTACCGAGCTCGGAGAAATCGGGACGGCAGCCAAACGTGCTGTTCCAAGACTCTTCCAGATGCTCGCAAGCGAAGATGACACTGACGCCGCGCGAGGTGCCCTGCGTGGAATCGACGGGGCAGGTCCGGAAGCAGTACCGATCTTGATCGAGGGGCTGAAGTCAACGGACCGCCGGCGTCAGTTCTACGCGATTTTCCTGCTTGGCAAAATTGGCGCCGAAGCCTCCACAGCACTGCCCGTCTTAAGACAGTTGCGGGAAGATTCCGACAGCGTGCGTGCCAAGGACTCATTCACACGGGCGATCAAGCAAATTGAAGCCAAAGTCAACACGACGACGGATGAGTGATCCCAAACCGTCTCACTGCCAAGTTTGTAGAACTTCTGGTCGCGAAAAAACTATGGCGTTGGTGTGAGCGTGCCATTAGTCTTCAAAGCGTCCAAGTTGTCGTTTTGCTCCTGATCAGGAATCTGTTTCTTCTCAGAACTCTGTTTCGTTGCTGGTTTCTGTTTGAGTGCGTCCACGTGGGCGGCCCCAGCAGCCCAGCGGACTCCATGCAGCATCAAGCCATTTGGGCCGTTCGATTTTTCAGGATGCGGACTGAAACAGATCACGCGTCCTGAACCAAACACGGACCTGATGATGGCATGAGTGCCCGCCATCGCCCCTGGTTGGGCGCCTTTTTCGGCTACTTCAGAATCATACCGAGCAAGCACCTCGTAGCCGGGCAGGTCAGGATCATTGTCTGGGACAAGCAGCGGGCCTTGACCGTAATAGACGTCCACCTCCGTTGAATCAGTATTGAGCACCTGCTGACCTGGTGACGTCACCCCAAGTGTTACGGTTCCCTGCCCTCGGGCCCAGTGCGAGCGATCCCAAACTCGCGCGTTAATCAAATCGAGCGACCAATCATAATGCGAAGATGCGAGGTACGAGCCCGCGCAAATTCCGATGTAGCCACCACCATTCCTGACAAAATCCTGTACCTCTGCTCGGCCTTTCTCTTCAAGTTTCTTGGCTTGTAGGCTTCCCGATCCGCCTGGCATCACAAGTGCGTCAAAGTCACGCAACCGACCATCGCGAATTTCGGCCGGCGAAATTCGTAGGCAGTCAAATCCGTTCTCCGCCGTCAGAAACCGCATCAAATTCTTCGGACCATTGGCAGACCCATCTGAATGATCATAAACAGCGACACGAGCCACTCTGAAGGTTGGTGCACGTGGACTCTGCAAAGTCAACGCATTTTGCTTCATTTCAACCAACTCGTTTTGCATCGCACTCATAGCCAACTTGGTCAGCTGAAGGTGCAGAGCTGTCATTTCATTCCTCGATGCCTTTTTTCTTCGCCAAAGATCAACTTGTTTCGAGACCTCCGAAAGTATCTGATCTTCCACAGGCCAAAGGTCATTCCAAATCCCAGGCAGGTACTCTGTCCGAATACCATTTCGTTCCTGATTGAGACACCAATCTCGCAGAGTGATTGCGATTTCACCCAACTCAGCGCCACGTGGATCCACCAACGAACTATCCACCTCATTCACATTGACCCAACAGGGGACTGCTATCGAAAACTTCGGATCTCCCAAAAGTGTCCACATCGTCGTGTTGGCGGGGTCTTCACCTTTCCGAACACCGTGAAACACAGCCGCTGAGACTGTGGTTGTCCGGCTGATTGTGTTGTCCGTCAAAATGACTGATGGAATCTCCCCTACCAAACCATTCACAGTCCCGGGATACGGTTTCCCATCTGGCCCAGAGAGATCACGACTCATATTGCGTAACACAAAAGAGACATTGATGCCATCGTTACGCAACGGCTCCAAAAGCGTGCAAGCCTGCGAGAACCGTTCTGAGGAATAGATATCCTTCAACTGCTTCGGATCAGGCGATGGCAACACCCCTCTCGCAGTCGTAGCGAAATTGGCTCGCACCAAATAGCCATTTGGGGCCGTTTCGGTGTCGTTTGCGTCGAACATCGAATGCGACGAAGGCCCAGCCTCAAACATCGCGGCACCCCCATGGGCATCGATCACTCCAAAATTGGCATTGGTCTGCCGCCCTTCGCCATCCGTCTTCTCAAGCAACTTGCGGAAATCCTCAATCGAGGCACAGGTCTGCAGCGCAAGCTTCATCAAGCTACCGTTACCAAGTCCAGATTTCGAAGATATCGTCTCATCTCCACTTTCACCATCCAGATCTTTACTGAGTGAGTTTTCAATGCAGAATCCCGTCTCATTAACTCCCATCCAAACCGACTTTCGACTGCCAGCGTTGACGACAGCTAACACGCGATACTTACCATCCTCAAAAAGTACGACCTCATTATGTCGAAAGGATGTATCCCGATTCTTCCAAAGAATCGGCCTGCCATCGTGAGTTACTTTCCCACTGATTACCGCCGTGGTGCAGGCAGGGCTCATCCGCGTCCAAAACACACCGGTCAGGAAAAGCAGAGCCAGAATGCTCACACGGTTCAAATGGATTCGTCTCATTGTCCTCTCACTCTTTCTTAAACATCCGGAAAGACATACAGACAAACTACCATGCCGGCATCCATCATTGTGTGTTCGAAGCAAATATCGCCGGCATCCACCCCTCAAGCAGGAGCGATTGAGACGGAAGGCAGATTGAATCGGCGGGAATATCAGCGCAACGGTTCGCCCAACGCACTTCCACCATCTCAGGGCCCATGAAAAATGGCTCCAGAAGCCCAGACAGACGGGCTGAACTCCAACTTCGTACATGCCACCGCAACTCGAGCCTTTGCTCAGCTTTCAAACAGCATGGCCAGTGCAAACGGCCGTGCTCAAGTTACCCGTTTACCGAAACGAGGCTAAGCAAGTGGAACCGCCGAAACGCAACAGTGACATCCGGCATGGCAGCGGCTCACAGCGTTGCTGCCTGATCATAAAAAAAGGCAGACTGCATCGAATGCAATCTGCCTAAGCGGAGGACACGGGGCTCGAACCCGCAGCCCCTTGCGGGGTACCTCAGTTCCAGTGAGGCCGCTCACCAATTCGCTTATCCTCCGGGCGAACATTTGCACATTCTTGCGAGCGTTTCAGTTCTGTGCAATGACACATCACGCACAGTTTTCTGAACAACCACTCACAGGGTCAATGCATGGAGACGATCATTTGATCAATCAAACGCGTTTGCTGCGCCGCTGATCAACTTGATGAACTCCGTGTTATTTTCAAATCGACCAAGCTGTTTCGTCAACTGCTCCATCGCATCGCAGGGGTGCATGCTACTGAGCGTTCGCCGAAGCATGGTCACCGCCTCATAAGTCTCTTCATCGTGCAACAGTTCTTCGCGGCGAGTACCGCTTTGCGAGATGTCAATCGATGGCCATACGCGTCGATCTGCCAACCGACGGTCTAGCACCAACTCCATATTTCCAGTTCCTTTGAACTCTTGGAAAATCGCCTCGTCCATACGACTATTCGTATCGACCAGCGCCGTACCCACGACAGTCAACGATCCACCTTGCTCAAACGCACGAGCGGTCGCGAACAATTTTTTCGGGATATCCATCGCTTTGATGTCCAATCCACCCGTCATGGTCGCTCCTCCGCGACCTGACCTGCCAACCCATTTATTGAAAGCGCGAGCCAATCGCGTGATGGAATCCAACATCAGGAACACATCCTGGCCCATTTCAGCCAATCGACGAGCACGATCGATTGTTAGCTGGCTCAAGCGAACGTGGCTCTCCACATCCATATCAAGGCTGCTGGCGATGACCTCACCACCAACGACATTGCGTCGCATGTCAGTGACTTCCTCTGGTCGCTCATCAATGAGCAGAACCATTAGCTTGACGTCAGGATGATTGGCAGCGATGCCGCTGGCGATGTCCTGCAGCATGACCGTCTTTCCACTTCGTGGTGGTGCAACAATCAAGGCACGCTGACCTTTTCCCATTGGTGCCAACAAATCGATCACTCGATTTGTCAGTGGCTTACGTCCGGTTTCCAGATGCAGCCATTGCTCGGGGTTGATTGGCGTCAAAGCATCAAAGGTTTTGACTTCGGGATATTTCTCTGGATCCATCCCATCAACATCAAGAATCTCACGAACTCGTGGCCCTTGCTGACGCCTTGCTTCCTGAACCATCGCTTTGAGGTAAACACCCTGCCGCAGACCAAATCTTTCGATCATCGTGCCCGGGACAAACGGATCGCTCCGTTCACGCGAGTAGTTATTGTCTGCGTTTCGAAGGAAACCGTATCCGTTGGGATGCAACTCAAGGATACCTTCGCCCTCTTCTAACGGTGCATCGCTCGGGATATCGGCTGGCTCACGATCGGAATGCCCCCCGCCGTTGTTACCGCCACCGCCACCGCCACCGCCGCGTCTACGCCGGCGTGCTCTTGGTTTTCCATTTCCACCGGAATTGGAACCATTGGAACCCGAATTATTTCGGCCACGATTTGTGCGTTTTTTTTTCGCCATGTGTCATCCAGAGTGCTCTTCGAGTCACCGCGTCGGATCTTTAGAGAGTGTGACGAATAGAAGGTCAACCAAAATAGAAGAGAGCTGAGTGCGTCAACGACGCTCACACGTTTTTCGATTTTGATTCCCTCAACTCGGCTTCTCCCACCGATACGGAAGTGTCAGTGACTTATCAGCAAGATTGAAAGATTTACCGCGACAGGAACAGAGTGATGAAAACCTTCACTGATGAAGCAGCGGTAACGCTCCGCGAAGGTCAAAACTGTTAGTGTTGTTTTGTGATGAATGTCTCGATGGACTGCAGATTCTCAGACCAAAACTGGTTTCGTGCCTGCGACCTGCAGCCGTTCATATGGGTTGCGTCACAATTTTTGCGTATTTCGCGTTGGTTAGCGTCTGGAATCTACACCCTCCGGGCGATCACTGAATCCAGTGACTGGAACGAACCGTTGACGTATCCCACAAATGGTCGTTGGGAACGTGTTCAATGTTTCTCTGGCTTCCGGCCACCAACGCTTGTTGTTGGACTATGAGGAACTTGTTGTGATGAAGTTGTATGAACCGCTTCTTACGATTCGTTAGGAGGATAATCAACGGCTCAGACCATCTATCCTCGTGCATGTCATGGATCCGATCGCAGACAAAACATCCGTAATCACCAAGAATTTTGCTGGCCAAAATCCTTGGCGATGTGTGGTGGTCGCAGGTGCGGTGTCGCCACATCAGAGGGACGCGATCAAGACGTCCTAGGAGAGGCACCGGAGTCGTGAAACTCGCCTGCCTTCAGCTTGCGTTGAAATATAAGCCCTCCCGGCGCAATGTCAAGTCTGATTCGTGAAGATCCACCCCACCAAAATGGGCGGGTCCCGAAAGATCACGCTAGCGTCAAAGTCGACCTAATTTGTAGGTTCTCATCAAGCCGCAGAGTCCAAGCGGCCGATCAACAGCATGCGCGAGTTCCATTTTCTCGCTATTGCCATCAGTTTTTACATTAAATCGAAGACAGGAAGCAGGTTTGATGCGCACGGCAACCCCCAAACTATTGGTCATGATCGCGGTCTCGCTCATGACTTCTCATGTCGCCCGAGCAGAGATTTCTTGGGAATCAGACCTACGCACCGCTCATCAGAAGGCTGCGGCAGAAAATAAATTGCTGCTGCTGCATTTCTACAGTGACAACTGTATTTGGTGCGATCGCCTCGAAGCTGGGGCTTTCAAAAAACCCAATGTAGGTGAGGCCATCAGCCGCGACTATGTCGCCCTCAAGGTACATACCACAAAAAGCCCCAAGCTAGCCAGCCTGTTTAAAGTCACAAAATTCCCAACCGACGTCATCGTGACAACTGAGGGGCAAACCCTCGCACACAAGGTCAGCCCTCAGCAATCAGAGCGATACATCGCGATGTTGACAGAATGTGTCGCTTCGAAGCCCGTCGCACAAGTCGCTGAGAAAGTTGAGCCGGCACCACTGAACTCTAGCCCAACTGCGACGCCAGCCAGTACTCCTCAACCAGACCCAACTTTACCCGTCAGTCCCAACAACGACCTTTCAGAAAATTCGAGAAGCCGACTGAACAACGGCGTACAAGCGACCCTCGCTGGCTCGCGTGGTCCCAGCATGACTCTGCCAAACCAAACCACGACGGGAGCATTCGCTGAGCGATCCGGGGATCTTAACGCGTCCTACGAAGCAGCACCGGTCACTCCACCGTTGGGATTACCCAATACGCAGCTATCTCTACCATCACGTGCAGAGACCGCAGCCCCCACCACCAACAATCTGGAATCCGGAACCACAGCAACGGAAGCCACAGCAACGGCGGCCACAGCAACGGCGGCCACAGCAACGGCGGTCACAGCACAAGGCAATCCAGCACAAGGCAATCCAGCACAAGGCAATCCAGCACCCACGGCTATTGCCAAACCAGATTTGGCAATGCAAGGCTTCTGTGCCGTGACCGTGATTAATGAAAATCGGTGGATCGAGGGTAAGTCAGAATACGGCGTCATCCACCTTGGGAAGCTGTATCTTTTTTCCAGTCAACAAGCGATGGGCTCATTCCTCGCTGATCCTGCACCATTCACGCCTGTACTCAACGAAATTGACGTTGTCCGCTTTTTTGAAGAGCGAAAAATTGTCAAAGGCAAACGTGAGTTTGGCGTGTTGGATCCAATCCACAATCGCATGTTCTTCTTTGCAGATGAAGCGGCACTCAAACACTTCGAAAATGAGTATGAGCGATACACGGACGCAGCCCTTGAGGTCATGGCGACCGCGATCAAGGAAGCTAATCTTGGAACGTGATCCAAATAGCAACGTGATCCCAACATACAGGACAAGATAATGGCGATTATCCCAACGGGATGATCGCCTTTTTTTTGAGAGGAACAACCACTCGCACATCGCACACCACGTGCGCTGCACAGAATTCAGGTTGATTGGGGAAGTGAGACGCTCGAATCTCCCAGCACAAGTGATGCATCCCGACAGTCTTTGCCAACGCCATAGCGACCTTCCGACAGCTTTGCGTAACTGGGGCGGAGGCCGAAAAGTACAACCACCCCAATCACCAAGAAAGCTAGGGATATCAAAACCCAAACGGCTCTTGCAGCGGTTTTCCCATGACGCTTTGCAACGGCCTGAAACGTGCGCAGCCGATATGGGGCACTCCAAGGGCCAACCCCAATCGAAAAGCTCAACGCCGAAAACACCAATGCCAAGCTGCCGACGAGAATTTCGTCCGGATCCACAGATCACCTTTCCTTTGTAAGCCCTAGCAAAAAATCCGCCACCATTGGCAATCGGCCCCAATCTTAACGAGTCATTACGGCACTCAAGTAGGGGCAACACATTTTCATGCCAATAAAATTAACTTGTTAGCGTGAGTCAACAAATACCGACTCTGCCGCGTGGTCACAGTGCAGAGGCACCGAGATTCTTCAGCGCAGACGCACCGAGACTCTTCAGCGGAAAGGCACTTGTTGCTCCGATGGCAAAACGGATAAATCGCAATCGGGGCAGACTTGCCCATCGTGGTATTGCACCGGCGTTTAGCGTGACAGCGTAAACACACTCACCTCACCCGCATCCAACGGCGGAATGAACTGGGGGGAAGGAGAACGCGGACGGCCAAGACGGCGTCCAAGTCCGGGCGTGTTATCTCGATTGGAGTTCCCCGTATTCCCCCGTCGCGTCAGCTTTTTCCACCGAGCGTACCCCTTCGGTACCCAGACTTAGGAATCAGCTCGCCGCATCTTTCGGCGCAGTGCCCGAATCTGCAGTCGCACGGACTCCAAATCCGGGCAGATGTCCAGCGCACGACGCAAAGCCATCAGTGCCCCGGCGTCATCCCCCAATTCGATCCGACACCGTGCCAGACCTTGCCAGGCCGGAAAGTGGAAGCGGCAGTACCACAGACAGGCACGGTAAACCCCTTCGGCTTGAAAGTGGTTTCCCATCCCATGCCAACTAATTGCCAATTGGTGTTGAGCCTCGGCGAATCGAGGAGCGAAAGAGACCAACTCCTCCGCAAAGCTGAACGCATCCTGATACTCACCGCCATCATTCAAATGCATCACCCGAAGCAAATGCTGATGGTGTACGGGTGCACAATCGCGAAGAAGAATTGCCCGAAATGAATCATCAGCCGACAGTCGAACCCCACGATCCGTGTCTTTCAGCGATCGAGCCAGCGATGAGATCGCCTGTCGATTTCCCAAGATGCCCAGAGCAAGCGCCGCAGCACGACGAGTCTCGGACTCTCCGCGTCTCAAGAGTGTCAGAAGCGTTAACTGCGAATAATGTTCGTCGACCTCCCAAGCAAACGTAGCCGAGTCTGCTGTCGAGAGATAACGTCGATAGGCCGTTGCAAGACGATTCGATTTAAGTGCCGGGGAAGTCACCTTCGCTCCATGGTCAGTGGATATCATTCCTTGGTGCCGACGCGAGATCTACAGCAAGAGAGAATCCTAGACCTCCCCCTGTGGTCACGACAAAATCGCCGCGTTAAGCACACCACTGTTTCGCAACGCAAGCCCCCCGCGCAGGGAGTTTGCCGAACCAGCAATGCTAATGCTTAGCGTTCGAGTGACGCGAGTCTAGTCACGACTGCGGAGCACTACAAGCAATGAAACAGCGCAGAAACACAATATTCCTACACATCAGACTGCTCATTCGCTGGCTCAAAAATTTGCGTGAAATTGACCTCGCAAACGTATCACTGCAACCCCGTACTCAGACAGCATTTGAGTCACAAAAAGAAGCAGGAAATTGTTCCTCACCAACTGCTACTTCCGCGACACCTGGCAAAAGTTTTCTTCTGCATTGAGCCCCACCTGTGGGGTCCTAAAAATCACCTAATCAGACAACTTGAACAGGCTTGCCTGCCTTTGCCGAGGTTTGCTTTCAAATCATCGCTCCACGGTAATGTGACAAGCAACTCAAACACGACGCACAATCGATCCCGTCGTCGATCCCGTCGTCGATCCCGTCGTCGATCCCGTCGATGTTGCAAATCAAGCTCCTCAGGAATCATCGCTACGGTTTACTCATCTACGGTAGTCATGTTTTCGGCTTCCCTCGCAGGCCTGGGTAAGCAGACTCATCGCCCCAGAATTCTCGCACGGGCTGAACCCCCGCCGCAGGAAACAACGGCACGCTATAATGTTGGCAGTGGTATCGATCGGACATTGACTGCTTCGTTGATGTTCACGCTCACACACACCTACGACGACCCATGCGTTCATTCCAACGACCATCGAGCCAACTCTCCCGAACCACCCTCGGGTCGAGAGTGATCTCACTGACGAGTCTACTTTTTATTCTCTGCCTTGCCCGCGTCAGCGTTGGGGACGATTTTTCCGAGACAAGTTCGATTTATGGGAAACTGTCGACTCCGATGAACTCCGTTTTCGACGGCAAATCGTTTCGCTCCGCCATTTCTGGCATCGCGGATCAAGTTGGTCTGAACATATGGGTGGATCGCGGCGTCGATCCCACCGCGGTTGTCACCGTTGGATCATCCGGACCAACTGTCTACGGTGCACTCAGCCAAATTGCCGCATCACGAGACTGTGTGCTGATGCCCATTAGCAATGTGTTGCTCATTGGACGCCCTGACCGAGTGGCCAAACTGACGGCGGCGATCATGACATCTCCCAGAGCGAGCACTTCTGCCGACTTGGTCGATGTCAAATGGGGCGATCTTACGACCCCCACAGCAGCCTTGAACCAGTCAACAGGAAACACATCCGATTCATTTCAAACTCTGCCTCATGATTTGTGGCCAAAAACTGAGTGGACGCAAATCAACAAGGATGTCGCGGTTGCTCTGATTCTAGGTCAATTCGACCTACAGTTTGACCAGTCATCATTTCCGCAACGGCTGGTCACAAGCACCATGAAAAAACCTGGTCGCTTGAAACGCCGATATTCCAGTGCACTCGCCAAAATTGTGCGGCCGACAATCACCAAAACTGACCCCACCGCCCGTACGCGAGTTTCGGGAAAGTGGCTGGAAACCACCGCAACGTTCAATGCCCACGCATCAGCAACGGAAGCGATTTTCGCAGCCTTGAAACCCACCCTGCCAGACCCGGACAAAGACACCTTTACCTTGAAGCAGATGCGAACCTCGGCAGGGAATGCCTTGCAACAACTGTGTGGCGTTGCCGGCAGACGCTGCGAGATTGATCCAGGTGCAAGAAAAGCGTGTGAGCAGACCGTAACTGTCGAAGGCAAAGATGCCACCCTGCGAGAACTGATCGAATTGGTCGCAAAACAAGCTGGCGTCAAGGCAACGTGGGGTGATGGTGTGATTTTCATCGCACCATAACGGGTTCAGACAGCACTCGCCGGAACCACCCCATCCATTGGAGACGGGCATGCTAATGGAGACGCACACACACCACCGCCGCACAGCCATCCGATCCATCACCAAACGCTGAGCGACTACCGGATGCCACGCCCCAAAAAACGTGAATTTAAATGCTGCTGAATGAAGCCATGACGAATCTCTGCCTACCTGCTAAGCTGCGAGCATGAAAAACCAAGAATCTCGACGCCTCCGCTCGATCGCAACCAATCTCTTCCTCCTCGTTCCATTTCTAGTCTGGGCGGGCTGTGATTCAGCCAGTCAGCCAGCCAACGCCCCATCGGTAGATGAGACGTCCGGTGAATCGGTACGCCCTACGGATCAGGAATCCAACGCCGAAAGCGAAGAAGTTACGACTCGAGATGACGACACGGCGTCTTCAGACAACGCTGCTGCGCCTGCCAATGTGACAGAGGAAAATACAGCGGACTCAGCGTCACCTGCAAGTCCACCCGCTGCCGCTCAAACGCCCGCAATGAGCTCAGAAGCTTTCCTCATGGCTGCCGGCGAAGGACGCACCGAAGATGTGAAGCGTGGTTTGGATAGCGGAATGAACATCGAAGCATCCGAAATTGGTCGCGGACATACCGCACTTCACCACGCTGCTTACAATGGACACACCGCGACCGTCCTGTTCTTGGTCGAACAAGGAGCAACCCTCGACAGCCGCGACCACGAAGGAAAAACTCCACTCATTCATGCCTGCACAGGCCCCTTCCCTGAAACCGTTCAGGCTTTGATCAAAGCCGGCGCTGACGTGAACTCGAAAGGAACCGCCGAGGGTTTCACCCCGCTCATGATGGCGGCAGGGCTGGACCAACTGAAAAGTGTCCAGATCCTGCTGAAAAACGGTGCGAACAAAGATGCTGTCGACGAAGACAACGACAAAGCGATTGATCACGCTCGTCGAGCAGGCTTGACCGAGATCGTTAAAGTTCTGCAGTAAGAGGTTCGCCAGTCACAAGTTCGGCGGCAACCCGATGGGCTGCTCACTCAGATGCGTTGCGTATCCAATCAGCGCCAGCTGGGGACTCTTTTCCTGACACCCGATCCCTCGTAATCCTTCCA
>Ga0315331_10000218_pt1 | contig 36769 bp, 46 predicted proteins | sample M160m34915metaG_FD_203456 | JGI IMG/M metagenome (GOLD analysis project Ga0315331, IMG submission 203456) | Ammonia-oxidizing marine archaeal communities from Monterey Bay, California, United States - M1 60m 34915 | ecosystem: Environmental > Aquatic > Marine > Intertidal zone | place: USA...
CAAACCAGAGGCTAGTTGAAACTGCGAACTGCCATTTTTATACATGGTCAAAGTTCCAGCATCTAAATCCAAAGCTACTCCAACAACATCATTAACCGAAAAATATGCAGAACTGGTGCTGTAAGAACCATTAACATAGTCTCTTTTTAAACTACCATTAGAATAAGCATACCAACACCAAGTGTCAGTTGAATCAAAAGGCCAATCCAATACTCCAGTTGCGTTCCTACTGTAGTAACTTCCTCGTTTGCCTATGCCTACGCCTAATCCGGCTGTCATTCCTGTTGGTTTAGTTTCCCAGTACCATTTTCCAGAAGAGGGAGTGCTCATTGTTCCAACTACTGCACTTCCAGAATTTGTGCCTGTTGTAACTTTTAAATTACCCTGTGTAAACGTACTTCCAGAAGTCTGTACAGAATTCAGTATGCAATAATTGTTGGTAGGCGTATCAAGCATGACATCATTAACAGTCAGATTATCTGCTTGGTAGTGATTATCCTGACCACTATGGTCATCATACCAATCATAATCAAAAGGAGACAGTTGTTGTGTATAGGTGTTTGCTGCTGTAACAGTTAGTGTTTTACTTGTGCCACTATTATCTACAGTTGGGTCAGCATCTTGACAGCATAACAGCTTTGTATTTGTTATAGCCGTTAAAGGTGAAGTCGGAGGAGTAAAGTTACTGGTATAAACCGCAGTTCCCATAACTAGCCTGAAGTTTGAAATCCAACCCTTCCAAAAACCATCGTTGTATATGCCTTGTTTTCCAACGCCCATTACACTACTGGCGTTATTAATGGTTATATTTTGAGTTTCAGTTTCTATAGCCGTTCCGTCTAAATACATAGTAAATACATTTCCATTACGAACCATAGCAACGTGATACCATTTATTGTCTTCTATAGTGGTTGAATCCGCTGTGCTATAAAGCCATACATAGTTGTTAGTGTTGGAAGCATCAACAGCAACACCAGACAGGTGTTGGTCATACACATTTATATAAACACTGTTTCCTGAGTTAGCACCATGTGAATAGTCCGATTGTCCAAAAATATATGCTTGGTCTCCTGCGTCTTCATTACGATAAATCCAACACTCTACTGTAAAATCATTAGTCCCAAAATCCCAATCTGTACTGTCTGCTATAGTTATTCCAGTGTTTGATGTGTCATCAAAATACACTGAGTATCTATCGTTCTTTTTAAATGGCAGGTAAAAACCAGTAGTACCGTAACTACCGCCTGTGTATTTCTTAGGAATCCATTGTCCTGTAACAGAATCAAACTCTCCAAAATCTGTAACAGGTTTGACTGTGCCGTCAATGTTGTGAAATTCTGCAATATAGCCGTTATATTTATAACTCGAGCTAGTATTAACTGCTGACACCATTAGTGTATTACTATTATTAAAGGCGAAATCTGTATTTTGAGATGGAGTGCTTGATGATGAAAAGCTGGTTTCTTCTACGCCATTTATATAAACAGCATAACGGTCTGACCCTGTTGACTGAGTAGTATCGTAGTTTATATAAATGTGATACCAAGCAGAAGTATCCCTAAATAATCTGTTAGTCCGAAATATAGTAGTGCCGCTGTAAAATACTAAACTATCGTCTGTATAGAAATATACAATGCCATAATCATCTGAAGCACCTACAGAAACTGCATCGGAGTTAGCACTACTAAACATCATTTGTAATCCACCATCTAACGTAGTTCTTTTAGTCCAAAAACTTATTGTCCCTGTTCTTAAATTTCCAGCAGAAGAAGGAGTTCTGGATAAATAAGCACTGTCACCACTATCAAACATCAAAGACTGATCTATTTCATAGGCATCTTTACTACCCGATGCAGCCAATAACTTGTGTGCAGTTCTACTCATTTAAGCGAGTGCCTGTCCAGCGGTAAATCCATACCAGATTGTTCCACCGTCTGATGTTGCAAATACAAAGAAATCATCATCTCCGTTTCCTGTTGAAATTGTTGGAGCTGTTGCTGCTGCCCAATCTACAGAACCCGGCCATGTGACTGTTCTGGTGCTGGAATCCTGTATCAAATGCAGAATAAAAGAATATCCTGTTCCACTTGCAGGAGGATTAGAAAATGTGAAGGTAGTATTTTCTGTAAGTGTATGCTTAAAGTAATTCCCTGCTTCACAATTAATGGTTGTTGCGTTTGATGAGCTTGTTGGAGCTACGTAAGTATCGTTATATGATACTGCTCTGAATTCCTGACTGACTAATACATCACCATTCGCATCTGCTGTGACAGCTTTAGACGCTGCACTTGTTCCTAGTGTTGTAATGTCAAGATAGTTTAGTTCAGCCGTAGTAGCTGTAACACCATCAAGAATATTTAATTCAGAAGTGGTGCTAGTCACACCGTCAAGAATATTAAGTTCTGTAGCCGTTGAAGTAACTGCTACATCTTCATTAATTTTAGGAGATGTTAAAGTTTTATTTGTTAATGTGTCAGTAGATATTAAAGATACTAAAGTAGAACTACTTCCTGCTGGAAGTAACATTGTATTTGTTACTCCTGCTGAATGTGGTTGAGCTTTAACTATTTGACCGTGACTATTATTTTCACAATTAAACTGTATAGAACCAGCATTAGTATTACCTTTTACTGTTACATGTCCAGTTCCATTAGGTGCTAGTTCAAGATCAGCATTAGATGTTGTAACAATGTCTTGACCATTCATATCAAGATTGCCACCTAACTGTGGAGTGGTGTCATCCACTACATTAGATATTGCACTAGATGTAGCTAATCCTGCAACAACAGCACTTCTAGTAATTTTTTTAAGTCCACCACCTGAAGTATCAACAGCCATAAAAACATCATCATCCGCTACTGTAGATATTTCCGATAAACTTGCTACATCAACAGAACTAGCTGTAGTTGCGGTAGTTGCGGAAGCAGCATTACCACTGTAACCTGAAGATGTTATGGTTCCTAGAGAAGAACCTGCGTCAGCAAAAGTAATTGTTCCACCGTCAGCGTCTAAAGTAATGCCACCGGAGGAATCTAGGGTAACTGTAGTACCTGCCAGTTCAGCAGTACCATCAGCAGTTATTTGAATGTTAGCAGCCGCAGCAGCAGCATCAGTTGTTACGATGTCCAGTGTACCGTTAGTTCCTACTGTTAGTGTTGCAGTATCACTGGTAGAACCCGTCATGGTAATTACTTTACCATTTATAGCAACATCGTCTACGGTCAATTCCGTTGGGTTTGTACCTATTTCCAAGACATTAGCACTACCGTCCTCTGAGTACAGACGTTTATTGGTTAAGTCTAGGGCAGGTTCCCCTTGAACAAGGTCGGAAGCGGATGGCGCACCAGAGCCATATTTTAGCTTGATAGTTGATGGCATGGATGTATTCCTCTTAAACTACTAATATTAGTATTATTAATAATCCTAATGCAATAGCAACAACCAGAGGAACAGGTTTTAATAAGAATTCCTTTATCTGTGTGCAGATTTGATTAAATTCAACATTAATGATATTCAAAGACTCCTTGGATTTGTCTCGTTGTTTTCTTGCGGAGTCGAGTATTTTACGCAATTCTAACGGAGTAAGTTTTGGTTTGTCCATAAATCTCCACCGTAAAATAAAAGGGGGACCGAAATCCCCCCGTAGGTTATATTACTCTTCAGCAATACAAATGATGAATCCAGCTTCAGGGCGATACGCCTCTACACCGTACAAGCAATCCGCTGTGTACAGGGTTGAGAGGTATTCCTGCTTATACTGGGTTTGAGAACGTACAGATACTTGCTCTGCAAGCACTACTGCGTCCTTATGGAAGAATAGACATCCTCTAGTGTCAAGACTTGAAGCACTGTTTTGTGCAGCTACTTCAATTACAGGACAGTTGGAAGATACATAAACGTCCACACCGTACAAGTTACCAATAAGTCCAGATTCTACACCTTTGCTATTAACAAAGTCAGAACTGACGTATCGGTCTATACCCATAATTGACTTACGGGCGGCAGGGGGAATGACCAGATTCCTATTGTCCATAGGAACATTTTGATCGTCCATAAGCTTAACTGCTTCACGGAACGCTAGGTCAGTAAAGTTATCACCTGAAGCAACAGTGTCAGCAGCATAAGTTGCTAGTCCTGAAGAGGCATTAACGTAGTATGAATGACTGTTGACCCAGTTAGCACCAGTGTTGGCAGGAGAGGCAGTTCTAGTGCCGTCACCCCAACCTGTTGCTGCATTAATCAGGTCTGTGTCAATTCGTGTTGCTAGGGCATAACCAGCGTCTTCAGTGTAAAACTGACGTAGGCTGGATAGAGCTTGAACTTCAACGATGTCTTCAATCAAACGTGAATATTCAAAGTGACGGTCGATATCAACATCGATTTCACTCTCAGTATTCGCAATGATTGTTACCGCTGTGTCAGCCGCCTTTGCGTTTGCATCACCACGGGTGGGCTTGGGAATATGAATCTTGTCTCCCTTTTTTCCACTCATGGACATTCTTTTAACAAGAGGAGCCATTTTTAGTGACTTTTGATAAGCCGCTATAATTTCATCGGACCAAATCTCAGGGATAAACTTATCCGCTTCAGTTTTGGCTGTATTACCCGACGCTCCTGGGTAAGTTGCAGTAGCCATAATTTTCTCCTAGTTTAGACTACCTGACCCGTCCTTCCTTGTATGCAGTTAGTATCTCTTCCGATAATGACTGATATCTGTCTGGGTCAGTTCTCATAAGTTTAATAATGTCGGCACGACGATAGATTTTCTTGGAAACAGGGTTACTGCCTCTAGTGTTTCCTGTACTGGCTGCTTTAACCGCTTTTTTACGTCCTTGTTTTTCCATCTGGGCTGTTTGATTAACAACCTGTTGACGTTCCTTCCATGTTGTGAAAAGTTCATCAGCGGAATCAAAGTCGTATGCCTGATCAGCATAAGCAAGTAACTGTGTCCTGATTTTGGAACCTTTGACCCATTCTACAAACTTAGGGTCTTGCATAATAGTTTCAATGTCAGGATGTTTCTGCTGTAACTGAGACATAGCGTTTTGAGCTTTAAGCTGTTGATTCAGTTCCTGTGTCTGTTTTACACTAGGATGATTTTCAATAGCTTTTGATACTGCCTGTTCAGGATCGGTAAAAAAATCTACCTCTTCCGTCGTCTGTTCTTGTTTTGGTGCGTTTGGTTGTGTGAGTTGTGTTTGGCTTTGGATAAACTGGTCTACGACCTGTCTGAGTTCTCCTACTTCACCACTTTGTCTTCCTAATGCTTTTTCAGCTTCCTGGTGCATCTGGACTACATCTTGTAGGCTTTTGCCTTGGTACTTAGCTGGTACTTCTTCCTCTTCCGGTTTAGCTTCTTCCTGAGTAGGTAGATTCTCTTGTTCCTCTAAGGATTGTACTTCTTCACCTTCGGCTAACTCGTCTTCCTGTTCCTTACGCTCATCTATCAGTCTTGCTGCCATTATTAATACTCCGTCTCTCGATTATGGAGAAAATTATGGAAGGGCTATAAGTTTTCCTTCCGTTAATCGCCAGTTTTAGCGGCTTGTTCGTGCTTGTCTGCCCATTTTTTAGTTGCGGACGGAAAATGTCCGCTTATGGGATCAAGCTCAAAGTTACCACCACTGACTAATCGTTTAGCATCAGCACCACATCTGCACCTACTTTGTGTTACTGATGATTCAACGTATTCTTCAAATTCATGCCCGTTAGTACAACGGAAATCATATAGGATCATTCGGATTCTCCAGGATCACTGGATTCGGTTTCCGCATTTTCAAATGATGCAGTAATTTGAGATTCTAAGTTTAAGACATTAGCTATGATGTTTAACTGACCCTTCCTGAAGAATAGGTCTTTTTCATCTTTAGCTTGTTCTACTGAATTAATGTTCTTAACATTTCCTGAAAATTCCTTAAGGAGTTGTTTCCAGCCTTGTGTTCTGAACATTTCAAAGTAATTATTGAAATAAACTTCCAACTCTTTTTCAATCACTTGTTTCTCCTGTAAATGGACAAGTATACTTTATTTTAACATATTTTTAACTAAAATTCAAGGGTTAATTACTTACATGTGCATTTTTTACTTTTTTTACTTCTTTTACCCTTCTTTTTTGGTGGTCTTCCCCGTTGACTTCCGTACGTCCCTCGTCCTGCTGGCATTGTTAAGTTCTCCTATTTGTTTAGTTAATTCTTGGAATTGGAGGTCCTGCTCTTGGAATTTCTGGTTGACCTGAGACACTACGTCCTGCAATTCCTTCTGCGTTACCATCATTTTCTAATCCTCTCATCAGTTGCATTATCTGGCCTTCCTCATCCGGTTGGTCAGTGCCATTTGCTTGAGGAGCAGGAGTTTTTAAATCTAACTCTTTTTCCTTTAGCATTGTCTGAGCAATTTTTAACCTGCGCTCAAATTCTTTATCGTCCTGATCCCCGGATTTAAGATTGGTAGTAATTGCCTTAATCCGGTCAATTTCAGTTTCAACAGGAGCCAACTCAGCTTCAACGGACAGTTTATTGGCCCTAGCTTTAGACTCTTGAGCTTGTCCTTGAAGGACTGCTGTTTGAGACTGCTGGAACTCCAGTTCTGCCTGTTGTTTGGCTTGAGCTTGCTGTTGTGCCTGTTGTTGCTGTTCAGGGGACATCTGTGCCTGTTCAGCAGCTTGTTTCAAGGTATCCAACAGTTCTTCCCTGTTTGACAAGTTCATGTTTTCCACAATGGACTGAACTAGCGAAGGATACATAGGTGAATCTGGTTTCATGGTTTGAAGTAGTTGTGTTAGCTGTGTTACTTCGTACTCTCTGGCAATAATACCTAAAGTTGAGGACGCATTAAACTTAAAGTCCGCAACTGGGTAGTTTTCAGGGTCAAACTGCATGTATCGACATGCTGCTTTTTTAACCAGAGGTAATAAAAATGCTTGCTGGAAATTAATCAGGGTACGCTTATGCCGCTTAATAATAGCACCAAGGGACATAGATATTCCAGCCGCAGTAGCCTCTCCATTGACCTGACCTGCAATACCAGCAGAATCAACGGCTCCAGTAGCTTGTTGAACCATTTGTTGAAGAGCCGATGCTTGAGCAAAAGTAATTTGATTAACTTGTCCAAAATTAAAAGGCTGTAGAACTTCACGGGGGTCACCATTTGTTAAGATCATCTTACCTGGTCTAATTTCAGGTTTAGCTCCTCTGGGAAGCCTTGTAGCATCAATAGCCATCATAGGATGAATAGTTAAACTTAGTGCGTCAATTCTAGCTCTTAGTTCTGTGTCAAGAGCTTTTTGGCTGTTGTAGCCTTTTTCGCACACTCCTCTACCCCAAAACTTACTGGGAACTACGTCCCAAGGAAACGCCACTACAGGACGATCATTCATCATGTAGGGATTAGCTTCCGCTTTTAACAATATACCTTCATTGGCAATAACAACTACTGCCTCAGTGTATTGGGTTTTTTCTTCGTCTTTATCCAACTTTTCGTATTCTTCGGAATTCTCAAGAAGTTCAGTTGGTACTAAACCGTAGTATTTAGTTAAGCGTACACGGTCTGTGTCGTACAGTATTAAATCTTGGTCAGGTTCTAGGTCTGTATCACTAGCTGCATCACCAACGTATACGTCAGATTTATACACTCCCTGTTCCTGGAGTTGTTCCACAATGTGTCTGCTTACAAACTCATCAATGGCAACTCCCATAGCATCGTCCACACTGGTAGCTGTGGGGTCTATAAGGAAGTTTTGTGGCATTACAGGACGTAACTTAACCATTACCCTGTCAGTAATATTAACTCCTACTGCCTGTAACTGACCGTCCATGACGGGTTGTGTGGCAGGAGCCATTTCCTTTTCTTCCTCAATTATGATTTCACCAATACCTGTACCGAATACCGCAGCATTGATTAAACATTCCGCTACTGACTTACGGATCATGGTTTTTTCAAAGTCTTCAGTCAGTTTGTTTCTTAAAAACATTACGTCTGCACGTTCAGGATCACCCATATCGTCCGTTACGTCAAACCACTTACCTCTACCAAAGGTGGCTTCCTCCATCTCCGCTACATTGGATTCCACAGCCTGTTGTAGCGCAGGGGATATAATCCTGGAGCGTTCTGAGGCTCTTTGGGAGTCTTCAGTTGACCATTGGCCTCTCCAGAGTCTGTAGTATTCATCAAACTTCTGGCTGTACGTTGATTCGTAGTGGTCACGCCATTCGTTACATTTGTGCATTACCCATTCTTCAAGGGACTGCTCAGACATAAGGGTGTCTGTATTTAGTGCAAAGTCTTCTGTTTTTGCCATATTAATATCCTGCTACTCGATCAATAATTTCAAGATCATCTATTTCAAAATCGTATGAATAAGCTACTTTTGCTAATTGATCCGTGTAAGCTAAAGCGTCCACCAAATCATCGTGGGTTAAAGGGTCTGGGAACTGAAACAATTGATCCAAGAATCTACTGTTCCAATCCCCTTTGTTTATTGTGATGTATCCGTTTTCAAACCGTCCTTGTAACGCCCACATAATCCTGTCAGTTTTCTTCTTGTTTCCGTGGGTTAATTCCTCAACCCTGAAGAAACGCTGATTACGTTTCATTAGATCATGTAGTGGTGACATAACGGCTTGTCGAGCAATGCCACGTTCAATTCCGACTGATACTGGTCTATACTTATTAATTGCCTGAAATATCTTGGTGGCGGTTTCGTTAAGCTCCCACCTCCCGTATATAATGTCATGCACAAACCAGCCATCAGTATTAACTTTGACAACTGCGATTGCCGTGTCATCAAGCCTTGTGTTTTTCGTCCGTTTTTTATTAACTTCCTCAAACCCCGCGAGGTCAATACTGATATAGTAGTCTCCGTCTTCGGGTTCAGTTCCGTATTTAACCCAGTCTTCCTTAAACATTTCTGAGCCTCTGGCTTCAAAGGAGGCCATGAACTCCTGTCTAAAGGCGTAACTCGACATTGATTTTTTTGCCGTATCAATCTCTGATTTGTCGAGTAATGGGTTATCGTAAGAGGTAAAGTGCCAAGCCCTATAAGTTTCATCGTCCTCCAGTTCTGCATATTTGTAAAGTTCATAGAAATGATTACGTCCCATAGGGGTTCCTATGAACAATGCGGAACCTTTTTGGTCGGCAAGCGCGGGTCTTAATATTTGTTCAAATGTCTCAGGTTTCATGTCTGCGTACTCATCCATGACAAGAAACTTAAGACTCACGCCTCGCATTGTTTCGGGTCTATCCGATCCTTTTAAACTTATAGTGGACCCGTTTATCAATTTTATTTGGAGATTGTTAATATGTGACGATGCTACCACCGGATGCCCCAGTTCCAATAGGGTTTGCCACATAATGTCTCTGGCTTGCCCTTGGGTTGGAGCTACATAAAAAACATGACCTCGTTCTGCTTGTAGGGCGTTGACTATCAGCATCCAGGCCGCTAGTCGGGACTTACCTGTTCTTCTTCCTGCGGCAACTATCTTAAAACGTCTATCGTCATTCCAAACGTCCTGTTGCCAAGGTAACAATTCTATGTTCAGATCAGTCATAAAGGATTACTAAGGTATAATCCTTTTTAAGTCCAAATACCCACCAATATGATTATCATAAATTAATATCTGTGGAATAGCTCTAGCACCACAGCGTTCCTCTATTTCGTCCCAGAACTCCTTTGAGCCATCGTCCTCGTAGTAGGTATACTCTATGTTTTTAGACTTTAGGTATTCCTTGGACAACCTACAGCCCCTACACCATGATGCTCCATACAACTCAATCATAGGACCACATTACAGGGTCAGTTTCCCTGATGTCCACATGTACAAAGTTCTTAGCTATACCAATACCATTAAAACCCAACCTAAGTGCGTTTTCCACTATACGTCTCCGGTCAATACCATTGTCTGCTTTAATGTCCGATGCAATACCCTGGGAATGAGTCCCTGGGCGGCTTTTGGATGCCTCCAGGACATGATTAGGTGATCTGTACCCACTAGTGATTACAAAGGGAAAACCACATACGTCCCTTAGATCGTCCAGTCTTTTAAGGAATACATCCTGTATTTCATTTTCCCCTGTCTGTTGACAAGCAAATTCGTCCCTAGAGAAATACTTAAGTGTCATTATGTTCAAAGTCTCCTTCTAAAGTTTCCCCAACTACTGAAGTTTCACCTACTCCTGAAATACTAATGGATATTGAACTTCTACCTCCACCTAACTTATCTTTTTCAAAGTAACTTAAGGGTACTAAACGATCCATTAGGAGTTTCCACGCTGCACTTTGATGTTTATGGTCATCATCTAAAGCAGCATTAAAGATTGAATCTAAGACTTTTCTAGACTTAGGTGACGTTAGCATCCTTTGTTTATATTCTTCTATTACTGAGTTATCACCTTTAGGTCTACCTACTGGATTTTTAGCTTTAACTAAATCATCCTTCCTTGGTCTACCTCTTTTTTTCTTCTTTGGTGGCTCTTGGTCTTCCATAATTTTCTCTAATTCACTAAAGTATACTTTATTTTAGCATATTTTTGACTAAATGTCTATAGTTAAATTAAATAATGTGTAATATGACCTTTTTTAGTGTATTTAGGGGCGCAGTATTTTTCTTTGGTATTCAAATAGTTAACTTTTGTATAACTTAAGGGAGTTTTGGTTAATTTTTGTACAACTAAAGTGCTAAAATTACTCTTTTGCAAACTTGAGTAGCTACTTCTAATGTATCGTGTTCAAATCTATCCCCCCGTCCCCATAAATTTTTAAGGCTCTCAGGTTTTGATCGGATATTCCCATGCACCACAATAGTGCACTGATGCACCACAATAGGGCGCGCACCAATGTAGTGCATTAGTGCACCAATGTAGTGCAAAAGTTATCCACAGGTCCAGTCATGCACCAAAAGAGTGCAAAGTTATTCACAGACTTATCCACAGGCTAGACTTGGGAATACATGAGAAAAACTTAAGAGTGAGTGCCTATGTAGTAACCTATGGACACATAAAATAAACTTTAAAATAAATTGAACTATCTATAACATACACTGTCAAACTAATAGACCGAACAAAACATAAACCAAATGAGGAGCACGACAAATGTACATTTCAAAAAAGAACATTAACAAAATACAAGACACATTAGAGTTAGCAATATATAGCGTTGACTGCTACAAAAGAGACAACGAGTTAGTAGATAAGTTTTACACTTATCATCACGATGAATCTAATTCAGAGATAGGCGATTGTGATTTCTGGATTGAGTATATATCTCTACAGTTAAAAGCATTAAGAGCATTACGTAATGCGTACGATAGATATTTAAAAGTCAAAGAGTTAGGGATCGATATTAATATATTCCCCTACAGCGTCCAATTCACTAGCGAATTAGTGCAAACATCAGAAATTGATAGACTAGCTGATAATATATCGCAATGGGAAAACAAAAAAGAAACATTACTAAATAAAGAGGTGGCATAAAATGAAAACATTTCAACCGATAACATCTAGCGAAGTCCTTAGTAGTCCATTAGTAACTACTAAGGGTCAACAATGGGCAATAGATAACTTAACCTACCTTAATAAACCGATGAAACTATTCGGATCTAGTCAAAAAGTAGAAAAAGGATCGGACAAGTTCACTACTTATATCTTATATTTAGCACCAGCGGATCTAGTATCAAGTAAAACACTTTGTTCCGGTGCTGTTAGTTCGGGTTGCTATGGTCCATGTTTATATCAGTCAGGACAATTAGGCATGACAACGGGAACAAATGCCATGTTTAAACGCACTATTCTAATGCTAATGCGCCCGGAATGGTTCGAGACTACCTTACTATCAGAGATCGACAAAGCCGAAAACAAAGCAAAAAAAGACAATATCCCCGCATTATTTAGGTTAAATGGTACGAGTGATATTGATTTCTCGTACATCCTAAAACAACGGCCGCATTCTATGGCATATGATTATACTAAGGTATTATCTAGAATCCGTAAAAATACCCTACCTAACTACGACCTAACTTTTAGCGGTAGCATGTACTCCGAACAATCAAAAAACGCATTAAAAAAAGCGGTACAGCGTAACCATAGAATAGCGATTGCATTTAATACAAAGGAATCTAAAAAGGATACTTTTGGCATTCCTACGCATTTAAAAAGCTTTGACGATACCGATCTAAGACATTTAGACGCTGCTGGCACAATTGGAGCATTAAAGCGAAAAGGATCGTCTATATCTGAGAGAACAATTGAGAATAGCAAAACAAACAGTTTTTTTGTCACTCAATCAAATCTAGAACAATTTAATAACATTATTGCAGTATCTAATTAAACAATAGGAGCATTAACAAATGAAAATTAAAACTGATTTAGAATACCTTGATAATTTAGCGCTAGACTTAGAAATAGACGGTCAAGAGTTTATGGCAGATGATATCCGTACAGCATCCAATGACATTAAAAAGTTATTGGATGAAGTATACCGACTAAAAAAAGTAATTGGATCGACTATTAAAAGATAAGTAAGTTTGACCGTAAGTAGGTTTGATCTAAAAATTTAGGTAAGTAAGTTTGACCGTAAGTAGATTTGACCGTAAGTAGGTTTGACCGTAAATAAATTTGATCGTAAATTGAACTTTTGTTATCTTTAGTAGTCTAAGCATAAAAAGGAGGTTTTGCTGTGGATCGACTCAAGTGGATTTGGTACATATTACTGTTTCAGACTGTTATACACTGTCTAGAACTATTGGTAGATATTTCACAATACAATTAGGAGCATACTAAAATGAATGACGCACAAAATCACGTTGTAGACGTAGACGGCACTGAGTACCTCGTGATGACCCACTGGTACGACGACGAGCCTGATGTAGGGGTTCGATCCGGTTTTGCTGTACAGGACGTATACAGAGTTTCAGGGTTAGATAATATGGGTTTGACCATTAACAAGCATATTTGCAGCTATAAAAATGCTGACTTATATGACCAGATAGAGGAATTAATAAATGAGCTATGAAGATTGGGAGGAAGAGTACGACAACTCAGGAGAACACCCAGAGCCTGATCCGATTTATACTAGGGATGATTTGATCCGTGCTTTGGTTGAATTTGAGTCAATCACAATGAGCCTCGACGAGGTGTTTAATCTTGTGAAAAACTCAATAAAGCTTGAACTGGAAACAATGTCCGATAAGGATTTAGAGGATAGATACTTTAACTTATTTCCAAGAATACATTAAAAGGAGATTGACAAATGAAAATTACTAATAAAGATAGACGAGAACTATTACAACACGCTAATAAACTCAAAGATGCTTTAGGCACAATTCAAGAAACCCATGATATGTGTTTAAGCGACGTAGGTAATCTTGAGAGTTTGCTATGGAGTCTTCGTAAAGTGCTCAAATTTTCTTCAGTAGTTGATAAAGACGGAAACCAAAACTATTACCAAGATTGGGTTTTAAAAGAAAATAAAAAATCTTGGGATACTTTTAGAAAAAATCAAGGAGAAATGACATGAGATGCCGTGCCTGTAATACTTTGTTGATGGATGAAGATTTAAAACGTCGTGATCCACACACTAAAGAACCACTTGATCTGTGCTTAAAATGTTACCAGCACAGCCAGAGTGCTATACATGGGTTTGAGATTAAGGATTCATTTGATCTGAAACAGGAGTTTAACCTAGATCAAGAGGTTTTTAAAATGGAAGAGATTTGATTACTAAATATGCACCATAATAATTCTGTTAAATTAGTAATATTAATGTTAATATAATTAATATAAGTATTCTAAGGAGAACTTTAGTATATGATTAAAATTATTAAAATATTTATTATAGTATTCTTAAGTAGTGCTGTGCATGCTGAACCTGACTTCATGGATCTGGAGGAGCAGACCCATTGTTTAGCGAGCGCAATCTACTTTGAATCTAGGAATCAACCCATTATTGGTCAGATTGCTGTAGGATTGGTTGCAATTAACCGGATGATGGACAGTAGATTCCCAAATACAGTCTGTGAGGTCGTAAAACAGGCTGACAGAGACGATCAGGGGAGGATAGTACGTCACCAGTGCCAGTTTAGTTATTACTGTGACGGGCTTAAGGAGACGATCAGGGAGGAACGTGCCTGGATCACCGCTAAAACCATTGCTGCTGTGGTTATGACTGAGGAGCACCCAGATATAACCGGAGGAGCATTGTTTTATCATTCGGACAAAGTTGAACCGTACTGGTCCCATGCGTTTGAGGTGACTGTACAGATAGGAAATCATATTTTTTACAGGAGGTGAAAAAAAAGTTGTACTCTTTTTAAAAAATAGTTTAAACTAATGTAAAGGCTACAAAAGTAGCAAATTTTAATAATCAAAGGAGATCAATATGGCTTTAATTGAAGGCACAGCGGCATTCTCTAACTTGACCGCAACTGAGGTTTACAATGGTCAGGATACTGGTAAGTATTCCTTGACAATCACTGTGGATGAAGACTCTGCTGGTATGTTGCAGAAGTCAGGAGTTAAGCTCCGAACCTACGAAGGACAGTCTCAACGTAAGTTTGCCTCAAAGTTCCCAGTTAAGATTGTGGACGTAAATGACCAACCGTTTATCGGTAACGTCACCAGAGGCTCTAAAGTACGCTTGCAGTACAAGGAAGGACCGGAGCATCCTGTACACGGTACAAGCACTTATTTGACCGCTGTGAGGGTTCTGGAGCTTGCTGAAGAAGCGTCAGGTTCAGAGGAAGGCTTTTAGTGTCACAATTTTTAAAACATGAGCCATGCCCTAGATGTGGGTCTAAGGATAACTTGGCTACCTATACGGACGGGGGTAAGCATTGTTTTACCCCTGACTGTGGGTTTCATGTATTTTCTGATGGGACTTCGGACATGATGGAAACAAATCCAAAACTAAACATGGAGGGTATAGTAGCGTCCATACCTGACCGTAGAATTTCACAAAGTACAGTAGCCAAGTTTGGTGTTACTGTGGAGTTTGGACCGTCAGGCGAGATAGCTAAACACCACTACCCCTACTACTGTCAGGACACTGGTGAACTTAAGGGTTCTAAGGTCAGAACTGTAGAGGGTAAGGGTTTCCATTGTACCGGAGCTCTTAACGGTACTGGCTTGTTTGGGCAAAATCGTTGTAAAGGCCGTGGGCGTTATATAACCGTCACAGAGGGTGAGCTTGACTGCCTAGCGGTATCGGAAATGTTTGACAGAAAATGGGACGTAGTTAGTCTCAGGTCGGGTGCTTCCGCTGCTGTTAAGGAAATCAAGGAGTCTTTAGAGTTCCTTGAGGGTTACGACAACGTGGTGCTATGTTTTGACAACGATAAGCCTGGACAGGACGCTGTGGACTCAGTTAAGGACCTGTTTAGCCCACAGAAATGTAAGATTTGTATTTTACCTATGAAGGATGCAGGTGAAATGCTTCGGGCAAATAAGGTGAGGGAGTTTGTCAGTGATTGGTGGTCTTCAAAAGTGTATCAGCCGGACGGCATTGTCTCCGGTGTGGATACATGGGAGGAGATTGTCAAGGCTAATGATGTAAAGTCAATACCCTACCCGTGGAATGGTCTTAACGAGTACACAAAAGGCTTCCGTCTGGGTGAGTTAGTGACCATTACGTCAGGATCAGGCATGGGCAAGTCCCAGATGATTAGGGAAATTGAGTTCTACCTGTTGAATGCGTGTAATGACAACATAGGTGTGATAGCGTTAGAGGAATCGATAGCCAGAACATCACTAGGCATCATGTCCATCGCTGCCGATGCACCGCTTCACCTTGAGGAGGACGTTGACCCCGACACACTAAGACCATTCTGGGAGCAAACACTAGGCACTGGAAGGTACTTTTTGTTTGATCACTGGGGATCTACAGCGGAGGACAACCTACTAGCTAGGGTGAGGTATATGGCAAAAGCACTTGACTGTAAATGGATTGTCTTGGATCACCTGAGTATTGTGGTTTCCTCTCAGGCTGACATTAACGACGAGAGAAAAGCCATTGACAGCATAATGACTAAACTCAGAACTCTGGTTCAGGAGTTAGGCATAGGCTTATTCTTGGTTTCACATCTCAGGCGTGTCAGTGGTCGAGCGCATGAGGACGGAGGGAAGGTTAGTTTGTCCGACCTCAGAGGTTCACAGTCCATAGCTCAGTTGTCGGACATGGTGATAGGTTTGGAACGTGACCAGCAGGAGGAGGACGAGGAAAAACGCAATACAACCTGTGTGCGTGTCCTTAAGAACCGGTACGTTGGTACTACTGGTCCTGCGGCATTCCTGAAGTACGACAGATTCACCGGAAGAATGTCTGAGGTTGCAAAACCCAAAGAAGCGGAGTCTGACTTTTGAGCATTTATCTCGACATTGAAGCAAATGGCCTTGATCCCGACACTATTTGGTGTGTTGTGACGAAGGACAATTGTAAGACTAGAGAAGGCACTACCATTGTCCATACTAGCCCTGATACACTCCAGGAGGCTCTGAGAGGCCGTATGAGCGTAGTTGGACATAATCTAATAGGGTACGACCTCCCTGTGCTAAAATCGCTCTGGGGCGTTTCTGTGGAGCCTGAGAGGGTAATAGACACTTTGGTGTTGTCCAGATTGTCTAATCCGTCCAGAGAAGGAGGACACAGTTTGAGGTCTTGGGGTGAGCGTTTGGGATTCCCTAAAGGTGATTATAGTGATTGGTCAAAACTTACTCAGGAAATGATTGACTATTGCATTCAGGACGTAAAAGTCACGGAGCATACTCATTTTAAACTGATGACTGAGATGCGTGAGTTTTCTCAGGAAAGCATTGATCTTGAACATAAGGTTCAATTCATAATACAGCAGCAGATTCGTAATGGCTGGTTACTCGATGAGCGTCAGGCATTCGATTTGTTAGCACAACTAAAGGAGAAACAATATGATCTCGAAGAAAAAGTTCAGAAAACTTTTCGTCCGATACCAGTATACGTTAAGAGTGTGCAGCCGCGCTATAAGAAGGATGGTGCGCTCTCCAGTGTTGGTCTAAAGTTTTTGGGCGATAGCTGGCAGGACGTATGTGGCGAGTTTAGTAGGATAGAGTCAGTTCCTTTTAACCTTGCATCCAGGAAACAAATTGGAGTTCATTTAAAACGATTCGGATGGAAACCTGCTAAGTTTACTGAAACAGGCCAACCAATTGTTGATGAAGCTACTTTGTCTGGAGTCAAGGGTATACCTGAAGCACAGATGATATCGGAGTATTTGCTAGTGCAGAAAAGGATTGCACAGGTCCAATCATGGGTCGATGCAATGGGGAATGACGGTAGAGTCCGTGGGTTTGTAAATACCAATGGTGCGGTTACCGGACGAATGACTCACTCCAAGCCTAACTTAGCGCAGACACCTGCTGGCTATAGTCCTTTTGGGAAGGAGTGCCGGAGTTGTTGGACTGTTCCTGAGGGTCGTAAGTTGGTAGGGGTGGACGCATCCGGCTTGGAACTGCGGATGTTGGCACATTATATGAATGATTCAGATTATACGGAGGAAATAATTAATGGAGACATCCACAGTGCTAACCAAAGAGCAGCAGGACTACCAGATAGAGATACATCAAAAACTTTTATCTATGCTTTCCTTTACGGGGCGGGTGATGAGAAACTTGGAAAACTTGTCGGAGGACGTAGAAGTCGAGGCGCTGAACTTAGACAAAGATTCCTTGCTTCCACTCCAGCACTCGCTGATTTGCAGAAACGAGTTAGAGAAAAAGGAGGTGAAGGAACTCTTAAAGGACTTGACGGACGATTGCTCCAAGTTAGGTCAGAGCACTCAAGCCTTAATACTCTACTCCAAGCGGCCGGAGCAATAGTAATGAAACAAGCGTTGATTTTACTGGAGCAGTATGCAGTAAAGTGGAAGATTAATTATAAATTTGTGGGAAACATCCATGACGAAATACAAACTGAAGTTCAAGCGGATCAGGCTGACAAGTTTGGTCACTTAGCTGTGTCGTGCATTGAGGCGGCAGGTTTGCATTTCAATCTTAGATGCCCACTAACGGGAGATTATTATGTTGGCAGCAACTGGTCGCAAACTCACTAAGGACGAAATGTCTACTAACCGTAAAGGAGACTTTGCGGAAATGTACGCAGTAACCTGGTTATGGGATCAAGGGTATGAAGCATTTAGGAATTACGGTAGTGACGGCCCTGTGGACATTATTGTCTGGGATAAAAAAACAGGGGAGTTTATATTGGTGGACGTTAAAACAGGAGGACCACAACTTAAATATAAACCAATAAACGGTAAGGAAGGAAATTATACTGACCTTACTAGAAGAAGAACTGAAGAACAAAAACAATTAGGGGTTCAACTGTTAGGTTTTAATCCAGTAACTAGAAAATGCTGGTGGGTGGAGCATAGAGAATGAAAACCATACATACGTTAGTTCAGGACATCTACAAACTTATGATGTCCAAACGTGTACCGCAGGATGTGGACGCTGAACAAGCTATAGAGGAGTTCGGTGAAAACATAAAAAAACTCATGCGTAAGGAGTTTGTTAATCGGGAGTACGGTAAAGCAGGACTCAGATTATCCTCCAGTGGTAAGGGTTTACGGTATTTATGGAACACAATGCACAGAACACCTAAAGAGCGTATTATGCCTCATACGTTAATAAAATTCATGTATGGGCATTTGATTGAAGAGTTGTTACTTTGTCTCACTAAGCTGGCTGGACACACAGTCGAGGACGAACAAAAAGTATGCACTGTAGCAGGAGTTAAAGGCCACATGGATTGCCGTATTGACGGAACAATGGTTGACGTTAAGTCTACGAGCACTTATGGCTTTAGGAAATTCAGGGACGGTTCACTAGCTATGGATGATCCATTCGGATATGTGGCGCAGCTTAAGGCATACGCACATTCAGAGGGTGACACCAAGATAGCTTGGTTGGCCATGGACAAACAGAATGGGCACTTAGAGGTTCTTCAGTACGACCTAGAGGACACTCAAGCTCCGGTTCATAAACACATTAATTATGATATAGAGGAGAGAATAGAAGAAATAAAAAAAGTTTGTGGGCAGGACGAGGCTCCTTCACATTGTCACAAGTTGGTCCCAGATGGCGCATCAGGCAATATGAAATTAAGTATGGGGTGTTCGTACTGCCAGTTCAAGCAATCATGTTGGCCTGGTCTAAGGGCCTTCAAATATTCAACAGGTCCAAGATTTTTAGCGGTGGTGGAAAATGAACCAAAGGTCCAGGAAATCAAAGTACAGGAAGTCGCGTAGCATGTATAGATCCGGCTTGGAAAAAACATTTGCAACAGTGGTTCCCAAAGGAGCATTTGAATATGAACCTTTTGATGTGCCCTACGTTGTTTATCGTAAGTACAAGCCTGATTTTGTACACACCAGCGGCATAATGATTGAGTGTAAAGGATATTTTAGAGCAGGGGATACGCTTAAGTACAAATCCATCAGGGACACAGTTGAGGCTGAACTGATATTTGTACTGAGTGATCCCAATAAAAAAGTAAGAAAAGGCTCTAAGATGACTATGGCTCAGTGGTGTGATAAGGAGAAGTTCAAATATTTCTCCGTTAGTGAGGTGGAGGAATTAATGAAATATGTACACTCTAGATGAATTGCGCGAAAAAGTTTTACAACGATTTGAAGTTGATGATATACTAATGTTACTGGATATAAATGCAGAAGAGTTAGTGGATCGCTTTGAAGATAAATTTATTGACCGTATGGATGACATACAAAAAGAAATGGAGGATTTAGAGTCATGAATGATGAAGATGATATTGATGTGTGTATCGAGGATTTTGATGAGTTAGTTGACAGAGATACGTTACCCGACAAATACCAAAATGGATATTGGGAGTAAATTATGAAGTCACATAATAAAATAGCTCTAGCTATAGTTACTATGGGCTTATGTCTCTGGATCATGTCAATATTAGTGACCGGAGTATGAGTATAAATAATGCTACACCTCAAGAGTGGGACAAAGCATTTCGTGGACCGGATAAAGCGGAGGACTGTTTAATGTCTGCACAGAAATCTAAAACTATCACAGGTAAACTGTACCATCCTTCGGACAGCTTGTTGGACAACACTATGTTTCCGAAGGAAGAGCCAAAAGACAATGTTAATCATCCACCACACTATAATAAGGGTGGTCTTGAAGCTATTGACTACATAAAACAACAACTAGGTGAAGGGTTTGCGGACTATCTTGAGGGCAATGTGACTAAGTACCTCCATAGATATAAGTATAAAAACGGTGTTGAGGATCTTAAGAAGGCCGAATGGTATTTAAAAAAACTAATTGAGGAGAATACATTTAACTATGGATAGCTACCAACAGTACATACACAAGAGCCGTTACGCCCGTTATATACCTACTGAAACCCGTAGGGAGACATGGGACGAAACGATAGACAGATACATGGGTTTCTGGAAAAAAAGAGGAGTTAAATTTAAAGCAAAGGAATTTGAAGAGTTAAGAAAAGCTATCCATGACATGGACGTAATGCCTTCCATGAGGGCTTTAATGACCGCTGGTGATGCGTTGGACAGAGACAATGTAGCAGGGTTTAATTGTTCATACATTACCATAGATAGCCCTAGAGCCTTCGACGAGATGATGTACATACTTATGTGTGGCACAGGAGTAGGTTTTAGTGTTGAACGTCAGTACATCAATAAACTGCCTGAAGTAGCGGAGGATTTCCATGACACCGACACTATCATACACGTTGCAGACTCAAAAATTGGATGGGCGAAATCGTACCGGGAACTGGTGTCGTTGCTCTATTCAGGTCAGTTACCCAAATGGGACATCAGTGGAGTTAGACCTTCGGGTTCCCCGCTCAAAACATTTGGAGGCAGAGCGTCTGGTCCTGAGCCGCTTGTTGACTTGTTCAACTTTACCGTGGCAGTATTTAAAGGATCGTCTGGAAGAAAACTTACGTCCCTTGAATGCCACGATCTTTGCTGTAAAATTGCACAAGTCGTCGTGGTTGGTGGGGTCAGACGATCTGCATTAATTAGTTTAAGTAACCTGACTGACGATAGAATCCGTAGAGCTAAACACGGACAATGGTGGGTTGATGAACCACAGAGAGGTCTGTCTAACAACTCAGCATGTTACACTGAGAAGCCGGACTTTGGTGCTTTTTTAAATGAATGGAGGAGTTTGTATGAATCAAGAGCAGGGGAGCGAGGAATCTTTAGCCGTGTGGCAAGCCAGAAGCAAGCTGCAAGAAATGGTAGAAGAGATGCTGAATGGGATTTCGGGACTAATCCCTGTTCGGAAATCATCCTCAGACCCAATCAGTTTTGTAACTTATCCGAAGTCGTTGTTAGGGAAGGAGATACATTTCAAAGTCTCAAACAAAAAGTACGTTATGCAACTATCCTTGGAACTCTCCAAGCAACCCTTACAGACTTTAGATACTTAAGAAAAGTCTGGCAAAACAATACTGAGGAAGAAGCGTTACTAGGGGTGTCCTTAACAGGTATTTTGGATAGCTCATTAATGAACTTAAAGAATCCAAACTTACCTACTGTGCTGCAAACACTCAGGGACGAAGCCATTAAAACTAATAAGGAATGGTCTAAACGTCTAGGTATTGCACAGTCAGCGGCTATAACCTGTGTTAAGCCCAGTGGTACTGTGTCCCAGTTAGTGGACAGTGCTAGTGGTATTCATCCACGTTATAGTCAGTATTACATCAGGAGAGTCAGGGCTGACATGAGAGATCCTTTATGTAACGTCCTGGAGGACGCTGGAGTGCCTTCTGAGGTGGATGTAACGTCACCCTCTACCAAGGTATTCAGTTTCCCTAAAAAGTCCCCTAAGGACGCTGTGTTGGCTTCTGAGCAAAAAGGAATGGACCAGTTAGAACTATGGTCTATTTATCAGGAGCATTGGTGTGAACACAAACCAAGTATTACTGTGTACTACAGGGACGATGAGTTCTTAGGTATAGGGGATTGGGTGTACAATAACTTTGATTCCGTCTCAGGTATTTCATTTCTTCCCTATAGTGATCATACCTATGAGCAAGCACCTTATGAGCAAATAACCAAGGAGCAGTACACTAAGATGACTAAGGGATTTCCTACTGAATTTAAGTGGGACATAACTGAAGAAACTGATACTACTGAAGGGGCACAGACATTAGCCTGTGTTGGAGGAGCTTGTGAGCTATAGCGATAAAGTTTTAGATCATTATGATAACCCTAGAAACGTAGGGAAACTTGATGAGAAGGACAAAGCTGTAGGAACTGGCATGGTTGGTGCACCTGCCTGTGGTGATGTAATGAAACTACAGATTAAGGTGAATGACGAGGGGGTAATAGAGGATGCCAAGTTTAAAACTTATGGCTGTGGCTCCGCTATTGCCTCCAGTTCATTATTAACTGAGTGGGTTAAAGGTAAAAAACTTAGTGAGGCAGAGGACATTAAGAACTCTGAGATTGCAAAAGAGCTTTCTTTACCACCCGTTAAAATTCATTGTAGTGTATTAGCTGAAGACGCTATTAAGGCGGCTGTGGCTGATCTCAGGAGGAAACAAAATGACACTTAAGCAAATCACTGGCGGTAAGCCATGCTTTAAGGAGGAAGTCATAGAGAACATAACCCAGACCTGTATGTACCAACTGGACAGGCATAGGCTGAACATCCAGGTACTGACGGAGAGTCCTAGTGGTACAGCGGATCATCCGTCAGTAGTGGAGTCAGTGGAAGCTGAAATTAAACAAATGGCTAAACTTATGGGTGTTATGGGAGCTATTAGTTATTTGAATAACGGAGGTATTATAGAGTTTGAACCTGAGTAGTTACTGTTGTTCTTCTTCGGCTGTTGCTTGTGGGGATCTTGACCCTGCACCAATAGCCGCTAGAAGCCCTCCACCCTGTACGGATGCTTTTAGCCTATGCCTATTAGTAACTGTTGGTTCTAGTTCAATCATTCTACGAGACAATGCTGTGTCCGATTCTTTTTCTTTTCGTGTTATTCCAAATCTTTTTTCAATTTCTTCAGGGTGAATTTTTCTTTTCTCTTTTAATCGTTTTTCTCGTTCTTTTCTTTTTTTTGCTTCTGAAGTTGTATAAGCAATTCCCCTGTTTAAATCAATTTTAGCGGATTGTCCTATTGTAATTAAGCCTGATCCACCAATCGGTTTAGCCCCAAACAAATCACTTCCATCATTAATAACACTGTAAAGATTGTTATCTATTGTATCCACAGCTATAAACTGATTAACTCCTCCTAAATCTTTAGCGGATGAATGAAACGATTGCGAAAAATACAGAATGTGTTCATCCCCAGTTTCAGCAGAACCTTTATTAACTCTGGTTTTGTTTCCGTGTTGATTTGCTATATTGTAAATTCTTTGCTGTGCTGCAGGTAACTCTATGTCTGGATTTGTTTCTTTTTTAGCTAATGCTTTTAAATAAGTTTGGAATAACTCTGCAGCATTTCCTTGAGAACTTTTTGGTAAATTAGCATTCTCAGTAACTTTTTTAGTTACAAACATACCACTTAATTCTACAAACTTTTTTATGTCTGTAGCAGTCATGTCTTTAATTCCAAAGGCTTCTTTATATGTTTGTAAAGAAGGTTTACTTATTAATTGCCGTAAAGCCATTGATCCTTTTTTTCTTGCTTCATGAGCTAAAGCCCCAGTTCCCGTAGTTGCATAGTCTTCCCTAATAACTAATTTTGTATTGTCTGGGTTTTTAACATTATGTACTGCTTGAACGTGTTTGATAAATCTATTTTGAACTGCTTCAGGAACTTGATCTACTGGGTGAAAAACTGTTTGTTTAATTAAATCTCCATCAAAAACAGGACTATCTGCTTTCCTTGAAAAATATTCAACAGGAGTCCAATATGAAGCCATTTCCTTAATATTTTGTCCTAATTGTGCTCTAATATAATTTGTACCGTGAATGCTTCCTTCTACAAAATCTGGAGAACTTTTTTGAATTTCTTTTTTTCTACTAGAAGTTACTCCAATTTGTTCTTCTCTAGCAATAGCTTTTGGAGATAATATTGATTCTCCCATAGAAGGAATAGCAGAAATTAAACCTTTGCCGGTAGAAAAAAGTTTAGCTCCTGGTTTACCTGAATAATAATTAGGCAAATCTTGAGGTAAACTACGTCCTGCTAAATTAATTCCCCGTTTAGCTATGTTAGGAGCTATACCAACTATACCTAAATTTAAAGTGTCTAAAAAATTCTTAAAGTTTGTGTCTCCACGGGGATTGTTTTTAGCCCATTCTCCATAGGCTTGCATCACTCTTTGTGCAGTTTCAGTGTTCATACCGGCCTGAATTAAGTCATTGATTCCTACTGCCTCCATTCCTGCTTCTACTGCTTTATTAACTCCCAAGGCTTCCAAAGGAGCATTAATAGCAGACGCAACTTTTCTACCTAACATACCTGTAGTGTCTAAACCTTTTTCAAAAGCTCTTAAATTTCCTTCAGCTTCTTCAGGTGATTTAAATAACATTGGCATTTATAAAATCCTTAAAAAGAAACACTTTGATTTGTTAGGGTAAACGGAGCAGTCATTCCTGGCTGTTGAGTTCTTTTTGTTGGTGTTTTTACAGTTTGTTTTGTAGGTTCTGTTACTTCTTCTTTTAATTCTAGTTCTCTCTGTTCCATTTTGCTTTTGTACAATTCAATAACTGCGGCTCTGTCAGCCCTTAAAGCCCCCTTCATTGAAGGATTAACAGTTCTATCAATAGCTTTTTCTATAGGGTCTAGTATTTGTCTTAATTCTTTAATGTAAGTAACTTTATCATAAATTCCTTTTGTTCCTAAATAACCAATTCTTCCAACAACTAAAGGAAGTATCAAAGGACCAGACTGTTGCCAACTAAACATACTTGCTGTACCAGTAGCAGTAGTAGGTAATTGTGTTCCAGTAGCAAAAACATTTTTCCAAAGTCTTGTAAATAAGTTTAGGTCTTCTAAAGGTTTATGATCTATATTATGTTGTGCTTTTTTTAATAAATGTTCTTCCCTTAAAAGATTACTAATTTGTTTATTTCCACTATCAACAACAGAATTAACTCCTTGTCTCATTGTTAATACTGCTCTGGATAATTGAGGATTGGACGGTTTTCCTTTTTTAGCGTCTCCAAAAATTTTAGTTTTAAACTCTCCTCTATTAATCCATTGGTCAAATTCTTTTCTAGCCTGTAAAATTCCTGAAGCCGTTGAAGGATTTTTGTCCAACAAAGTTTTCAAGTGGCTCATTGCTTCGTTTAAATCTTTTGTTATATTTTTAGGTATGCCGTCTGTGCTAAATTCATCTAACATTTTAGTTTTAATTTGTTCAGCTACCGTGCTGGGAGGCAATACTCTTTTGTCTTTTTTAGCTAAAGTTTCAATTCGTTTTGCTAATTTAAAATCTGCTTTTAACAATAAATTACGATTAGTAACATTTAATTTATCAGGACTAACTCTTGTGTATTTAGCAACGGCTTTAATCATTTCATCTTCTTGATCGGTTAAAAGTTGCCCTATTGTTCTATTTAAACTAAATCCAGGATCAATTCTTCTCTCAGCAATTTGTGCGTCTGTTTTTAAAGGGTCTTCAATAGCAGAAAAAATACCTTTTTCTCTTTTTGTATAATTTTTAAGCTGTCGGTCTTTATGACTGTAACGGTTTATTTCTTTTATAAACGTGCCTTCGTTAGTAGCTACCGGAGCATTCTTTGGTCCCCTAGACAGCATAGGCGTTACGTTGACAACACTCTCTATCATAAGAGCATGGTCAGGAAATTCTGTTTTAAACTCATACCATTTTTTTGAGCCTTTTTGAGCTAACTCTAAAGCCATTGTGCCTACCGGAGTATTAAAAGCAAAATTAACTGCTTCCCTTACTTTTTGTTTTGCTGGTTCTTCAAGACTATCTGGAATTGCAATACTTGTCCCGTCAGCAGCTAATTTTAATACATTACCAACTGTATCCCAACCTAAACCAGCAGCCGTTCCAACAACCCCTACAGTTTGTCTTAAACTAGGAGCTTGAGGCTGATAAAAATCGGATACAAACTCTCCTTTAGGGCCACCTAAACCTCGTTCTTTATATGGACCTGTTTCCATAACAATGTCTGTAGTAGCTTGCCATCGTTTTTTCCAATCCTCAGACATATTATCAACAAACCGATCTAAAATTCCATCTTCCTTTGCCATTTCTCTTCCTTGGTCGGCAGAAGTCTGTGTAGGAATTAAATCAGGATTTTTTTCTAAATAATCAGCATGTTTGCTATATTGTTCTACTTCTTCTGGAGTTAATTTAACATTTGGTTTATTTAAAGTAACAGAATTAGACTTAGATGGAGTAGTCACATCACCAAACGAATACCGTTTTTCTAAGTCTTCAATTTCTTCTTTAGTTAAAGGTTGAGTATTCATATTATTTCTCTTTTAATTCTGTTGATATTTTTCTAATCCGTAAGGAGGATCAAATCTATAAACATCTCCATTTTTATCTGTAACCATATATGCTTTAAATTTATTTGTTTGTAAATCGTGCATCGGTGTAATTTTTTGAACCAACCCTGTTGACAACGCATATTGTCTAAAGCTAGGATTTTCCCAATCTGCGTCTTGACCAATTTCCCCTAAAGTAGCGTCAGGATTTAATTTAGATAACTCTTCTAATCTGTTAGTTCTTGCTTCAATTTCATCTAAAGCATTTAATAAATCTTCTGTAGAACTTAAAGCATCTAATTTATCTATAATTGTTTGTAACGCTTTATTTTCAAAATTAGAAACTTGTCCTAAAGATGTTCCTGAATCCTTCATTTTTCTAAGTTCAGAAAAACCTAACATGTTTTCAATTGTATTTATATCATTTCTTAAAGTTCGTTGAGCATTATCCGGTAAATATCCTGCTATTCCTGCCCAACCACCTAATATATCTCTTAAGCCTTTTACTCTAGGATCTGCTAATGTTGTTCTAGCTTTATAAACGGCTGCTCGTACATTCCTTCCGTCTTGAATTGAATTAAAAAGTTTGTTTTGTTCTTCTTTTTCCTGTTGTGCTTGTTTTCTACCTTTATATATTGGTCCGTATGGAAGACCATTTTTAGTAACTTGCCAACCATTTTCAAAATCACCCATAACATCCCAATCTATTTTTTCAGGTTTTTCCATCATATATTTAGCTGCAACACTAACAGGGCTGTTTGCCAGAAAATCTATAAACTCTTGAGGTTGTTTTTCTCCGACAGCTTTAGCTTGTGCGTTAAAAATAACATTTTGATCTTGTTCCTGTTTTTTTATTTTAGCTCTTTGAGTTTCAATATACTCTTGTTCCGGTAAAGTTTTTGCAAAAGGAGCTAATATATCTATTCTTCCTTGAGGAGTAGCTCCTGTTAATTGCTGACGAACACCAGCACTTGGATCACCACGCCCCATTATATTTGCTACAGTGCTGTCTAAGAAGGACCTTGGAGCAGGTTGTAGTAACTCTGAGAATAACCCCTGTGATTGCCCACCTTGGTTTCCTCTAACTCTCATTAAAGGATTGGTGTACATCTCAGGGAAAATGTCTAACTTATATCTATTTGCCATTGTTTATTCTCCTTTAATCCTTCCCAAAAAGACTGCCTATTAATCCACCAATGGAGGACAAAAGACCATCACTGTCATTATCACTACCTTGAGCATCTTTAAGTAAAGCGGTAAATACTTCACCTAATAAATTAGCTCTAGCAGCTTCAGACTGTAACATTCCCTGTAGTCCTGCTATGCCAGTATCAGCTAAATATCCAGCACCTTGTCTTCTTCCTGTGTCTGCAATAGATGCAATATCAGTAGCAGCAGGTATAGCACCCATAGCCATTTGAGAAGGAGTATAGCCTAGACCCAACATACCAGTAAGATTTTGTAGTTGAGCAGCTTTAACAGCTTCAGGAGCCGCTAATGCAGCACCGGACAAATCAAACAACGATCTTTGTGTACCTAAATCATCAGCACGTTCCGCTCTAGCCATTTGCATAGCTTTTAGTCTTGTGTCTGCCTGAGTTTCCTGTAAGGCTTTATTCATAGCCAGTTGTTCAGGAGTACCTCCAAACATGGCAGTACGCATTCCCTGTTTACCTCGGTTAACCAAGGATTCGTCCAATAACGCCTGTTGACGTTGTTCATCAGGTCTTTGAGTTTGTCTTAATAATTCATAGATAGCCTGAGATCGGGTTTCAGGGTCTTGTAAAACAGGATCAAATAAACTTTGAGTTCCCTGCATAGCTTTAGCGTACACCGGATCATAGCCTCTGTCACTTGCTCCAGTAAGCTGTAAATTAGGTCTACCATAAGGATTAACGTCCTTTGCAAATTTGTTAAAAAGATTAGTTTGAAAACTTTTTTGTCTATCTCCTAATCCAACATTATAACCACCTTCAGGAGTAGTAGTTAATGTATCTCCAGTTCCAGTAGTTACAGTAAAAGGTTTAAATTGAGCGGCTGTTTGTGCTTCTGATCCAATAGCTGCTGATCCGGTAGTAGCTAGTCTTCCAGCATCTCTAAGATCATCTAAAGTTTTTTCAACTAAAGCAGCACCGCCTATTTTTCCTAATGTTGGATCTCCTATTAAATTGTCAAATGCTCCTCCAACATTTTTAAAATATTCACTTATGTCTGACCACATCAGTATGTCCCTCCTTCAATAGTCCCTGCAGTGAGGGTTCCTGATACATTGACGGTAGTTGCAGTTACCGTTCCTGTTAGAGTAGGACTAGCCGTATCCGCTTTAGTGGCTACAGCGGTTGCTAAGTTGTCAAATTCAGTGTCAATCTCTGAACCTTTAACAACTTTAGCAGCGTTACCGGATGCCAAAGAATCCTTAACAAGAAAATTTGTTGTTTTCGTATAGTTACTCATGTCATTCTACCTATCAATGCTTTAACATTCATTTGTTGTAAGGAGAGAGCGTTATCATTAATAATTGCCTCTACTCCTACCTTAACTGATTTACCTTGTCCTGTGGTTTTAACAAAATCATCCGCAATAATAATACCGCTGGAATATTCCGCAGCCGTATTGTATTCCGATACGTTGTACTCCGCTAAACTAACGTCAGCTATAGTAAACGATTGTTGACTAAAAGCGTTTGAAAAATTATACGCCCAGTTAGCCGTAGCGGTTACATTTTGACCACCGACCATAATCAGGTTTATTTCCTTAAGTATCTTAAGTCTTGAAGGATCACCAAAGGATAATTCATTACTAAAATACCTCATGTGGTACGTTGTTTCCGTACCGTCTATATATCCATCGTACTGTGTTAGACCAGCAGAGCCTCCAAATAACAAGTCTCCTGCTATGGTTCTGACCCCAGTTAAAATTGCTGAACTGGACCATGTAGTTGCCCTATGTGATCCATTTTCCAGTTTAGCCCTCATGTCAAAACAATAAATAAGTTCACTGGTAGGGAAAATTAGTAAATAAATGGATTCTTCAGGACTAAAGACTGCTTTAATTTTCTTTTTGTCCGACTCTAATGAAATATAATATACAACGTCATCAGTAACAGTACCGGACACTGTAGTAATTGGCATGGACTTTTCCTGTATAGTCCTTCCTAAACTCACTACTCCTGAGTTAGACAGGAATATTAAATCCGTTCCTGTAGACTGTACACTGTCTCTACTTACGCAACCTACACCACTTATAGTGTCCAACAGGGACATGCTGGAGGGCGATGTAGCTCCCTGATATATAATAATGGAATGTTTACCTAAAATCGCTAGATAGCCGTTCCATGCAGCCAGAGCGACTATTTCATCGTATCCATCAGGCCATACATTAGCTACATTTATGGAACCTGATGAACCTCCAGTCCACTTATGTCCACCTAATAAGTCAGACCAGTACACTGTAGACTTATCAGCAGCAAAGTCAGCTACCCAAAGCCTACCATAAGCACCAACAGCCTCATTAGCCTGTGGAGGTGTTCCTGCTGCACTGGTAACTGCTGACATTTTTTGTAGGCCAGCGGAGTTAGAGTAAACTAAAGGCTCATATCCTTGTTGAAAAAAGTAAGCACTGCTATTAAAGTTTACAATCTTCCAGTTGTTAGCTGATACTGAATAACCTCCAGGTAAGGATACTTCAGTCAACACTGTATTAGTGGACGTACCTTTAAATATTTTATTGTTACCACCACCAAAAATAAGGTTGTTACCACTAACGTCTAAAAACTCCCCTACTGCCTCAAGTCCTGAACTTGAACCTAAAGGAGTTAAACTAGATGTTAATGTTTTAATTCCTTTTCTAGCACCAATACGTCCAAACTTATCAATAATACAGTTTTCCGCTACTGAAGCAAAAGCAAAGTCATCGTTTACAGGAGAGTCCTGTGTGTTAACTCCTTTAAATCCAGGAGCACCAATAGTTAAGTTTTGTAATTGTTGAGCCATTAAGGTGTATACCAAATAGTTTCTTCAGGGTGTTTGGAAGCATCCAGAGCTATAGCATCATTTAAAAATTTATCCGATAAACCAAAGTATTCCTGTGCGCTTGTTCCTCCAGTTTCCCCTCGTTCTCTAGCCAACAAAGCTACAGCCATGTGTATTACAGGCTGATGCGGTATAGATAAAGTATCCGTTTTAGCCGATAACGCTACAGGCTTTTTAATTACTGTAAATACTACAGACTCAGTGGCGTTGGGTTTTGGATAAAGTTTTACTTTAGTATCATCACTGGAATCAATGCCGTCAAACGTATAATAGTTAGGGCTTCCGTCCGCTGGAGTTGCTATGGAATACTTATCGTCAAACCATTTTTGTGTCTGGTACTCCATAAACCAATTCTTTGTATCGTTCAAAGCATGTAGGACTTTAGTGTTTTCTCCACTGTTTGTTAAGGAATAACTAGATGTCCCACTTGATGTAGTGACTGTTATGTCCGTCCGTAATGCCGACCAATCCCAAGCATCCTCACACAATTTTTTAGCGTCATTAACAAAATCACCTACCATAGTGGAATAGGTTGTTTCAGTAATGTCGGATACTGTGGATTCCCTTAGTCTTCTTAATACGTTATTTACTATATCTAAGTATGTCATTTAAACAAATCCTTTAAATAATCCTTCCATATTCATTCCACTACTATATGAAGGTGCTCTACCTAACAATTCAGAATTTATCGGTTGAAATTCAGGTATATACTTTTTAAACATTCCTTGAGTTATACTACCTGTTCCTGCACCTGCTCCAGTTCCTAATCCTGGATCTGTACCGTTGCCTCCTCCGTTTACTTTTGGAGAACAAGAGCCGTCTGGATTTTGAGTGTGAGTGGGTAAACACGGTCCACAGCCTTCTTCACTTGTTGGTTGGCTTCCTGCCCAAAGAGGTAATTTACCTACTGAAGCACAATCAAATGGTGTGCTTTTTCCACCAGTACAACATTCATTAGTAGCGTTTGCTTCGTCAGTACAATCAACTTCAGCACATGGATCATCGTCTGGATCATCTACATTGTTAGTATTATTATTATCTTGAACACAATTTCCTGATGCGTCTTCTGTATATCCATCAATACAATTACCACATATTTCAGTAGCAGGAGAATCACTTCCTCCCCATTCAATAACTTGAGCTACTTTACGAAATTGTTCTGAACAAGATAAACTAGGGCTACCACCATCATCAGTTCCACTACCAGTACCGTTACCATTACCAGTACCTAATGTAATAGTGTTGTCTATTTTAACACAATTATCTCCATCCGACTCATAACCGGGTTTACAGTTTCCACAACGTCCATCCTCTTCAGTTTCTCTATGTATTCCAACACAGTCAGGATTTTCGTCTATTCGATCTTCTATTTTAACACAGGGAGTTATTCCTTCAAAAGGTGATAATTTAGTATTGTCTGGTTTATATCCTGGACGACACTCACCGCAAGTTCCTGACTCATTTCCGTCTTGTCTATTAATAAGATTACAATTTATATCAAAATCACTGTCTAGTCCGGTTCCGTTATTACCACCATCGTCACCACCACCGTCATCACCACCACCATTATTAGATTCATATATGGAAATAACTTCAGCACATCTAGGGTGAGCAGGTACAGAAGGATCATTTCCTTCGGCTTGTTGATTACACCAAGTATAGGCTTCTTCATTAGTTAAACAAGTACCTAAGTGTGTTCCAACATTAACACTAGCACCGCCTCTACCGCCACCGCCTTTACCTGCGCCTCCAGTGTCGGGAGGAGCTATTACAAGTCCACCGCCTTCCTGACATCTAGTTCTAAACTCTTCTCTGTTTTCACATTCTCCTTCAGCATTTCTTGCAAACCCTTCTGGACAAGCTCCTGAAGGGTTTGTTCCTGGCTTCATGTCGTCCCAGTTAATGCCGTTGTCAATAGCGTATTCAACGCAACCTCTTTGAAGTTTATTATTGCCGGAAGAACAATAGTTTTCTAATTCAGCACCATATATACATTCCCCACCAAAATTACAGGGATCGTAAGGATTTGGAATAACAACACCGTTTCTTTTTCTACAGGATTCTCTATAAGCTATTTCCGCTTCGTAGCGTTCGCTTCCTTCTGCACAATCTCCTCTTTGAGGATGTGTCACGCCACCAATATTACCTTCCCACCCAGTACCAGTTCCTTCAAAAAGTAAAGATAATAATCCAGGAAAATCAGCCTCTATTCTTTGATAATCAGCCATTACTTCTTACCCCAGTTGGACAAACTCTTAAGTCCAAAACTAGCGGCTATAGCACCACCTAAGAATGCTTTGTAGTAATCAGGCATAGTTTCAAGAACAGCAAACCCACGTTCCACATAAGGAACGATGTCAGGAATAAAAGCCCCAATAAGAGGCAAGCTGAGAATGACAGCAAACCATTCATCCTTCCAACTATTAGTTGACGCATCTGCTTGTATGGCCTCCCAATCGGCATCAGCTTCTATACGCCTCATTTTGGACGCATGTACAGCCTGTTTTTCCTGATGCTTATTCTTTAGGTATCCACCTACAAGATTAGCTACAGGTGATATTAACGCTTGCCACATATTAGTCCCTAAAAGTTGTTGTCTGTGCAACCAGTACAGGCTTGCAGTATCCAGTTACTTTAGCTTCATTATCTTCCAATCTGTCTGCAAAGTATCGACATCTATTGACATCTCTAAAGTGCATGCCTTTAGTATTTATTTCTTCTCCTTCTATAATAACTATAAGAAGGAATGCCATTAGCCTCATTTATAAACCAATAGAGCTAATAAATAAATAACTACTCCTAATTCAACTGCTAATACTGTATGGTACACAGTCCAAATTATTGGGTACTGTTTACTGTCTTTTAGCTTCATCTTGAAAAGTTCATTAGTAAATCATAAAAACCGTATATAATTGCACCACTAATAAACAAACCACCAGCTATTGCAATTAAATCTAAAATAGTTCTTCTTCTGCGTCTTTGTGCGTACACCAGCTTTTCTCTTTTAGCCTTAATGTCCTTACGCATTTGTATCATTTCACGGTAAGTTTCAATGCCGTACCTGATAACTAACAAGTCTCTAATTTGTCGCTCTTGTTCCTCTAGTTTCTTTTTCACAATAATGGAATTTAGAGCCTCTTGTTCAACACTACCACTGTCAAGCAGTTTACGGAATATAGGTGGTTTTTGTGATTCCTTTTCAGCTTCCTTTATGTCCGCTGCGTATCCGTACCATTTTCCAAGGTGGACTGCGACATCCTCGATTTCTCTACCCCTAGCAACGAGCGTTTGTATGCCTTTAAAAGCCGTTGATGCCATACTAAGGGCAGTAAGCGGGTCCATCTAAGCCTCTCTGGTATCATAATTAATTAGGCCAATCATGTAAATACACTGCTGCACCTATAGCTCCTAAGACAACTAAAGTTATTGCTTTAGTTACGGTACTAATAATACTATTTTGTATTGATCTATAAGTTGATAATAAAGAGTGTAATTCATGTACATCTTTAGTGGATAAACCTAAATCTACCATAGAGGCTTTTACAGCTTTTTTAGCAGCCCTATCAATCAATGCTTCTATAACAGGATGTCCAAGTTCAAATTCTTCATCATATTTTGCCATAATTACTTAGGACACACTGGTAAAGCTGTATTTACTCCACCTACTCCAATTACTCCATTATTAGTAGAATTTACACAGTTAACTCCTGCAATCCATACTGTATTGGAATTGTTTAACTGTGTTAATATTTCTTCCAGTTTTGAATCATAATTAGGTACTGAAATATCACCAATGGCATTAAGAATACTTTGGAAATTACTGGTGTAGTTTATGTTGTTTATAGCTTCTAGCACATTTGAATTATCACCACCAGAGCCACCATTGATACTAGCCAAACCCAAACCAAGCCCAAGTTCTACGGACTGTGATCCAGCTTCATTTACAGCGTCAAATCCACCTAGACCAAGATTAAGCATGTTGTCATTGTTTGATCCTAACATGTCATATAAAGCTGTAGTTTTATTTCCTTCCTGTTCTATCCTGGCTAAATTAGAGGTCATAGCGTGTCTAGCAGTAGTTTTTTGTGCGTCTGAGCTTATCCACATAGCTCCTAATGAGCCAACTACTGGTAAGACTGCTTTAGACCACTCAAGTGCTGCTGACTGCTGTGGTATCACCTGCATATTTGGAGATTGCATCAAAGCAAGAGCCATGACTGCTGAACCTGCTGCGCTGTTGTCTCCACTAGCTGCTATTTTACTAAGGGCTTCAGACTTTGCTTGTTGAGCTTGACTCTGAGCAATCGCAATTTTTTCTACAGCTTGGTAATATTCCATACCTGCTGTCTGACACCCTGTTATAAATACAATTAATAGTAATCCTAAAAATTTCATTGGTTAATCCTCTTCAGGCCAATTCTGTCCAGCCATTACGGTTGCTAATGCGTCTACATCAGATGCATTACTTATTGCGGTTTCTAGTCTTGCACACTCTGTTATAACTGCTGCACGATATGTAGTTGTTGCACTTGGTATCGCTACGTCACGCTCTGCTTTGCGTATTACCATCCAGTCTGTTTTGGCTAATAGCTTATTTGCTGTGTCTTTAACTTGAGCAGTCATTACAGTTTTTAAACCTTGGTTGACTACTTTTTCGCTGCTATCAACCCACTTACCTTTATCTTTTCCAGCACCGTTGTCGTAGTCAGCATCCCAGACTTGAACATATAGTTGCTTACCGTCATCATCTTTAGCGTCTTCGTCTTCTAAGCGTTTAGCAGTGTTTGTATATTGCTGTGTGGGAACTCCATCAACTAAAGCAATATCACCTTGAGTAACAAAATAATACTTCTGGTCTTTGCGTTCACCTTGAACAATGTCTTTAACGCCTTCAGCGGTTTTAAAGTCTGCATTAGCTGTTCCACCTGCAAATGAAGTATTAGGGAATAGCTGTTTTATTGTTCCTGTTGCGGTTATTGAACCGTCTTTTACTATTGCATACATTTGTTACCTCGCATTGGCGTATTTGAATGGGGCTTCGGCAAAGGCCATGTAGAAAAACGTACCGCTATTTATATTTTGTGAATTAGATCCGTCATCTCTAAGTTTAAAACCATTTGATAAAACATCTAAATTAAATTCGGTTGATGAGGTTTCAGCATTAGCTAAATTTGCCCAAAGTCCTTCGTCAATAGGATTTATTAGGCCTCTTTTTACGTCATAGATAAACCAACTGCTAGTGCTATCTGCTCGTTTAATTATAATCCAAGCTGGTTTAAAGCCTGTGTTAATAAATGGGCCATCAGATTCGCCATCGCCTGTGTAGCTTCCGAATTTTGAAAAGCCTTCAACCTCTGCAAAAGAATAAGCAATAAATGTTGTGCCACTTCCGAATGAGGTAGTAATAGTAGTTGAATTAGCTATAGTGCTAGTGTCGGTTTTTCCATTGGCTTCATTTAAATACATGTAATCCCAACTACCATCTATAGAGGTAGTAAAGAAATACCAATTATCAGCACCGCTTCTGGATTTTAGTATTACAATTTCCGGTGTAGTGCCTAAACCATGCCCATAAGTAGTTGATGACCCTGTTCCAGTGCAAGCCGCTATACTAAAACCAGAGGTTGTGTTTGCTGAAACTGTAGTTGTTTGTGCCCCATCTCCATTTGAGCTTCCAGAACCGTTTGCCTTCCAGTTCCAAGCAACTACAGTATTCGTGTCACCATTTCCAACACCCGCATCAAGAACAAACCCATTGCTTACAAAACTGTCAAAAACAGAAGAGTTATCATAGTCTTGATATGGGTCATTACTATATAGAGCTAGTCCATTTCCTCTGACTGCATCATAAATCTGATGCCAATGCGTTGTGTTTCTTGTCTTTAACCAAACTAGGTCGGGCTGGAATCCTACGTTTATTGTTCTGTTATTTGTACCATCCCCTGTCCAAAGCACAGTATTAAAATGCTCTGTAGGTTTTTTAATTGTCGGCTCAGGCATGTTACTCGTATTTAACGCTTTAAAACCTGAAGGCGGTGTATGTGCAAATGGTTTTTGTCCAAAGTTAACTTCAAAAGCTGAAGTGTGGTTGTAGCTGCCATCTCCCCAAAGTGGTTGGAATTGGCCTGACAAACCAGAGGCTAGTTGAAACTGCGAACTGCCATTTTTATACATGGTCAAAGTTCCAGCATCTAAATCCAAAGCTACTCCAACAACATCATTAACCGAAAAATATGCAGAACTGGTGCTGTAAGACCCATTAACATAGTCTCGTTTTAAACTACCATTAGAA